>JAEEGL016894011.1_pt1 | contig 19158 bp, 18 predicted proteins | sample 9134231 | NCBI WGS metagenome assembly JAEEGL01 (sample SAMN16246548, study PRJNA631951) | gut metagenome | biome: gut microbiome; feature: rumen; material: fiber-attached | host: Bos | place: Iran: Karaj | collected 2018-10 | reverse complement strand
TCCATATTTGGCTGGTATCATAGGGGGAGGCGCCGCATTTGTTTCCATATTTCATGGCTATAAATCGCATCTTAAGAGAAAATTAACACGTCATTTAAACGACCTCACACTACTACGTGTTATACGAGAAGTAATGGACGACAGATTACGCAATATTAACGCTCAATCTGGCTTAGAAGGATCCACCCCTTTGATGCTTGCCGCCGATTGCGACCGCATAGATTTAATGAAATTTCTGGTCGAACGCGGTGCCGAACTCAACATGAGAAACAGCGACGGTAATACTGCATTACATATAGCCACCGATAAAGGCTATACTAAAATGGTAGAGGCATTGCTTAATTACGATCGTACCGAAATCAACTTGCAAAATAACGATGGTAATACTGCATTACATATAGCCACCGATAAAGGCTATTATGCAATAATAGAGGTGTTGGTTAACCATGGTGCCGATCTCAACTTGCAAAACAACGGCAATAGAACTGCATTACAAATAGCCACCGATAAAGGCTATGCTAAACTAAGAAAGTTATTATCAGGCTCCAATGATAACCAAAAAGTACCTTAGAAAAACTTGAACAATCGATACAACTCCATTCTGATCCCAATGATGAAAGATTTATCGATAAATCAGTATGTGATCAAATTACAAAAATGCTTGCTGTTAATTGCATAATTTGTGAAAACGGCGATGTATATTTCTGATAATTGATATTTTAAATATCTTTTTATATGTTGATATTTGAATTTATCAATCTCAGTGTGTGTTTTTGGTATAATTCCAAGCAATTTTAGTAATTACTTGATATTACAAAGATCTTCCCCGACTTAGTCGGAGAAGATCTTTTCATACAAAAAACAAACAAACCGTCACTCACTATTGGCCAGCTTAGCGGCTCTATCGGCGGTTGTTAGAGCATCTATTATTTCGTCCAAGTCGCCATTTAAAATATCTTCCAACCGATAAAGCGTAAGACCTATTCTATGATCTGTCACTCTACTTTGAGGGTAATTATAAGTTCTAATTCTTTCAGATCTATCACCCGTGCCAACCTGTGATCTGCGCTCTTCTGCAACAGCAGATTCTTGTTCGGCCCGCTTTGCTTCTAAAAGTCTGGATTTTAAAACTTTCATAGCTTTATCTTTATTTTTGTACTGGCTCCGCTCGTCTTGGCACTCAACAACCACGCCCGTTGGCAAATGCGTTATTCTTATAGCAGATTCCGTTTTATTAACGTGCTGTCCGCCAGCGCCACCTGCCCTATAGGTATCAATTTGCAAATCTACAGGATTAATTTCGATTTCAACATCGTCAGCTTCGGGCAAAACTGCGACAGTTACGGTAGAAGTGTGCACCCTGCCTTGAGTTTCGGTATCCGGCACGCGCTGAACCCGGTGAACTCCGCTTTCATATTTAAATCTTGAATATGCCCCTTCACCGGAAATCATGAAACTAACTTCTTTGAATCCACCCAATTGCGTTTCGTTGGCATTTAAAACCTCAACCTTCCATTTACGCTCTTGGGCATACATATTATACATTCTAAAAAGCACACCAGCAAAAAGTGCTGCTTCTTCTCCTCCTGCTCCACCACGAATTTCTATAATTACATTTCTTTCATCATTTGGATCTTTTGGCAAAAGGAGAACTTTTAATTCCTCTGAAATTTTTTCCAAATTTTCTTTGGCAGATTCCATTTCTATTTCTGCCATTTCTTTTAAATCCTTGTCTCCCCCGCTTTCTACAAGTATTTCTTTGGCTTCTTGCAAATCTTTTTCACACTTCTTATAATGCCTATACTTTTCAACTATAGGCGTAAGATTCTTGTACTCTTTCATAAGCTCTTTATACTTATTCTGATCCGAAATAATATCCGTATTACATAAATCTTCATTTATACTCTCGTATCGCTTCTCCGTTGCCTCAAGCTTACCAAACATTGGTAATCCCTCCTGTGTTAAATACCATAATTTACGATGCATAAATTATACTACAAACCAAACATATTGCCAAGCACTCACTAGCAACACTCTTGAAAATATTTTAAAAATGGAATATTATAGTTGTTAATAAACAACACATTTTAAGAAAGAAGGTTTTAGATATGGATTATGAAATACTAGTAAATAAAACGCACAAAATCGACGAAGATTACTTTAAACAAGTAATAGAACCTTCTATAGTGGAAGTAGATCCCACCAAAAACAATGAGATAGTTTATAAAACTTTTGGAATAACAGAAAATAAAACTTATCTTGAAAAAAAAACAGCCAAGCACTATGAGGCCATGAGAAAATACGCCGCTGAAAATGAAGTAATACTCGGCATCACAAGCGGATACCTATCTTTTGAACAACAAAAAGCAAAATACAATTATTTTCTTGAAAAAAAAGGAATAGAGTTTACTAAAAAAAGTGCTTGCTTACCGGGATACTCCGAACATAATACCGGCCTTGCGATGGACTGTGACATATTTAAAAAGGGTAAATGGGCTGGCATAGCACCCGATAAAGATGGAAATATAAACAAAGAGACCGCATGGCTCCATACAGTTCTTCACAAATTTGGCTTTATTCTAAGATACCCAAAAGGCAAGGAAAAAATAACCGAAATGAAATTTGAACCTTGGCATATAAGGTATGTAGGCGAAAAACTTGCTAAATATTTATATGAAAACAATCTAACCTTGGAAGAATATTACGAACAAAAGGAAAAATCAAAATAATTTTGTTAGGATGAAAGAATTTTGGAAAATATTAAAGAAAAACTAAAAATTGTATTTATGGGCACACCGGAATTTGCAATCCCTTCGCTAGAAATGTTGCTAAATGAAAATTATAATGTTTGCGCTGTATTTACCAAACCAGATAAACCCCAGGGCCGAAAAAAAATTATTACTCCGCCACCAGTAAAAGTTTTTGCCAAAGAACATAATATCGAGGTGTTTCAGCCGGAGAAATTAAAAACAGAAGAAACAATAAAAATTTTTGAAAAACTAAATCCAAACTTGATAGTAGTCGTGGCATATGGAAAAATCTTACCCTCGAACATAATAAATTTACCAAAATATGGCTGCATAAACGTACACGGCTCACTACTTCCCAAATACCGGGGCGCCGCACCGATACAATGGAGCATAATAAACGGTGATGCAACCGCCGGGATTACTACTATGTTTATGGATGAAGGGTTAGACACAGGAGATATACTTTTACAAGATAAAATATTTATCAATGGCGATGAAACCTCCGGTGAACTAAAAGAAAGACTTTCTATTATTGGAGGCAATTTGCTTATAAAAACAATAAAGAAACTCGAAAGCGGAGATTTACAAAGAATAGAACAAAATGACGCAGAAGCGACCCTTTCTCCACCGCTTGATAAAATAACCGGTGATATAGATTGGCAAAAAACAGCCCAAAAAATACACAATTTAATCCGCGGCGCCAATCCTTGGCCAATAGCACACACACTTTTAAGAGGCAAAAATTTTAAAATATATAAATCAAAAATTTCAAATAAATACGCTAGTATACCGGGCAAAATCGTTTCTACCAATCCTTTGATTGTAGGTTGCGGACAGCATACATCGATTGAGCTTTTAGAAGTACAAATTGAAGGTAAAAAGCGCATGACAGCAGAAAACTTTTCAAGAGGATATCGTTTAAGCGATAGAACAATATTGGGAATGGATCAAATTCAATTAAAAGATTAAAGAGGTAAAAATTTGAAAGTTATAATTTTATCAGCATCCACAGGCGGGGGCCATATGAGTGCAGCAAATGCAGTCAGAGAGTATCTTTGCGAAAATAATTGTATCACGGACGTAATAGATGCCTTAGAATACATCAGCCCCATACTCAACAAAACAGTTACTGAAACCTATGAGTATGTTGCAACTAAAAATCCCTTGCTTTGGAAAATGATATATAATTCTTCAAACAAAAAATCTTTTAATAAACTGATAAACATTATTACAAGTCTTATCAGTAAGAAGCTTATGCCATTGATTGAAGAAAAAAAACCAGATGCTATAATAACTACCCATCCATTTACAACCGAAATGATTTCAAAACTAAAAGCCCAGGGGGAAATATCCGTACCGCTTATTTGTATCATGACCGATTACGCACCACACCGTACTTGGATAAATGAAAAAGTAGACGCTTATATAGTAGCTAACAAAGATATGGCACATCCGATGGCAAAAATGGGAGTAATGCCAGAAAAAATTTACCCTTTTGGAATTCCAGTAGATGACGCATTCTTTTCAAAACTAGATACCGATAAAATAGTACAAGAACTAAATTTTGATAAAAATACTCCTACAATACTCATCATGGCAGGAAAATGCGGGTTTGCCAATATTGAAAAAATTTATTCTCAATTACGAGAAATAAAAACAGAGTTTCAAGTTATAATAATAACCGGAAAAAATCAAAAATTATATAATAACCTCAACAGAATACTAAATAATAGAACCTCTTCAAAAAAACAGTTAATACTTTCTAAACTTTCAAATTTAACACTTAAATTTGGCAAACCTCAAATAATTAAAAAAATAATTCGCAAAAAAAAGCAATATCCTAAAAAAACTAAAATAATTTATTTTACAAATGAAGTAAATAAATATATGTTTATATCTGACTTAATAATAACAAAACCCGGTGGCTTAACGGTTAGCGAAGCGCTCGCCTCTGGGCTACCAATGGCACTTTACGATGCAATACCCGGCCAAGAAGAAGAAAACGAAGAATTTTTAGTAAGTAACAACATGGCAATTAGTCTAAGCACACGTAAAAATATAAAAGAAAAAATAGAGCACTTACTGGAAAATCCCAAAATTTTAAATTCACTTAAATACAATTGCGAAAATTTTGATAACTCCCACTCCCTGGAAAATATTTTTAATTTAGTTAAAAAATTATGTAATAGCAAGTCTATATAAGTAACCCACTTAACCGAAAGCTAGTTTTTTATACTTTAACAGATATGGACGACAAACTGCGAAAAAAGTGTGGCTAATATAAGCAACATAGAAAGCAGCTGGTGAAAAACCAAGACCAATGCTCCACTTACGCATAATAAAAAAATAAAACTTACAAGAATCCACAAAATCCGTTCCAAACAACTGTGACTGTTTCCGCACTCTTGCCACATACGCCATTTTAAAACAAAGCTAGAAAATCTTAAAGCTACGCAAGCAAAAACTAATTAAATAAGAAAAACGCTTTTAAGTGGGCGGTTTTATTTATGCAAAACGGTACAAGTACAGAGCCCTTTTATTTAAATTAAAATATTAATTAAGATTTTCGGCCCAAAACCACACGATCTATATTATTTATATCTTTAAAAATTTGTATAAACTTTATACCGCAATTTTCCATAATACTTTTAACCTCAAAAGCTTGATTCATACCCACCTCAAACGCAATAATTCCGCCGCTTTTTAATTTTGGTAACCACAATCTAAAAATATTTCTGTAAAAATAAAGACCATCTTCCCCACCATCTAGTGCTAGTTCGGGTTCGTTTTGCACCTCTTTTTGCAAAGAATCCAAATTACCGGTTTTTATATAAGGAGGATTGGATATGATAGCATCAAAAAACTCATCTTCAAAATTGTCGAAAATCTTAAATATATCACCATTTATAGCATTAATTTCGCATCTATTCAACGCAATGTTCTCTTGTAAGTATGAAAAAGCCATTTTGGAAAGTTCTGCAGCGTAAACCTTAGCTTTTCCTCTCAATTTCTTTTTTAAAGAAACCGCCACACACCCGCTACCACTGCACAAATCAATAATATTAGGGCTGTCTATAGACCTTAAAAATTCTAAACTCTTATTTACCAGCACAGAAGTGTCTTCCCTTGGAATTAAAACACCTTTGCCAACTTTAAATTTTAAATCCATAAAGTACCAATATCCCAAAATATACTGGAGCGGCACATGCTTCATACGAAGTTTTATAATATCAAACAATTTTTTTTGAACTTCATAATCAACTGTCTCTGACTTTTTCATAATCAAATCGATTTTGTCTATACCAAAACAATACTTGATTATGGAATAAAGTTCTGATTTATAATTTTCTTTGTATTCATTTTTTAAAATATTCTCTGACTCTTTACAAACTTCACGCCACGTCATAAAACTATCCCTTTGATTCATTGTTTTGAGAATTTTCTTCATCTTCGTCGGACATAATTGGAAAACTAACGGTAACCGTAGTGCCAAAGCCCTCTTCGCTTATTATATTTAAATTACCGCCATGTAAAGTAACTATCTCATCAACTACCGCAAGACCTATACCTGAACCCCTTTTTAAATAATTTGCTTTATAAAACTTCTTTGTTACATTTGGAAGATGCTCTGCGGGTATACCACATCCATTATCGGTAACGCTAACATACACCATATTATTATTAATTCCCGCTGTAACGCTTACTCCCCCACCCTCAGAGGTATATTTTAAAGCATTGTCGATAATATTTATAAAAACTTGTCTGAGCCTATTTTTATCACCTAAAACAGGCGGCAATATTTTCGGTTCATTATACATAAGCGATTTTTTTTCATTTTCGGCCCTATCTTTAAACATATAAACAGCTTCGCCAAGTTCGGCCAAAATATCTATCTTTTCCTTTATTAAAGTTATCCTTTTCTCTTTAATGCTGGAAAAATCAAGAAGTTCATCAACAATCCAAGAAAGTCTTGCAGCCTCTTTTACTATTGTATTAAGTCCTTTTTTTATCGTAGAAGCATCGGACTCAACATCACATATCTGCATTGTTTCTGCCCAACCTTTTATAGCCGTCAAAGGTGTACGAAGTTCGTGAGAAACGGAAGAAATAAACTCATTTTTTATTTTTTCGGAGTTATCAAGTTCCTCTGCCACGTAGTTCACCGTATCACTTAATTCACCGATTTCATCATCATATTTTTTAGAAATTTTTACATGAAAATCGCCTTGCGCAATAAGCTTAGCTTTAGAACAAATCTCGCCTATCGGCTCAATAATCGACCTAATAAAACACGCTCCGGATATTACCATAAATGCTATACAAACGAAACTGATAAAAAACAAGATAGCCATACCCATAGCAATTTTTTGATTCGCTTTTTCAAGCGAAACAACGCACCTAACAGCACCAATATAGTCCCCATTTTCATCATACATACACTTTGTAGCTGCCATGGTGCTCTCGCCATACGCGGATTTCCCTTCCCAAAAACCTATATTATCTTTTGAATTTCTAGCTCTTTCGTAGTCAGGCGTTATATCAGAATAACTCGGCAAAAAACCTGATGAATTAATAATAACCTCATTGTTTTCATTAAATATCATGATATCAAATGAATTTTTTTGAGAAAACTCTCCGACATAGTCTTTAGTAATTGTTATAAAGTTATTACTAAAATTATCGGGGATTTTGGCGTAAACATTACTGATCTCACTAACTTTATCAAGAATAATCTGCTTTATACCATTATAAAAATATGCTCTTATAAACAGTGAAAAACTAACAGCGATAGACAAAAATATTCCTATAACTATCACCAAAACATTAAATATCCAGCGCCGACGTATTCCTCTTATATCCATCTTTATACCCCGTTAAAAATTATCAATTTTCCCACTTATATCCCATTCCCCAAACTGTTATCAAATGCGCAGGTTTAGAGGGGTCGTCTTCGACTTTCATTCTAAGTCTTCTTATATTAACATCAACAATTTTTTCCTCCCCCTTGGAAGACTCACCCCAAACGTGTTCTAAAATTTGAAGTCTACTAAGCACAGTACCGGGATTCGAAAAAAAGTATTCCATAATTTGAAACTCAACTTGAGTAAGCTCAATAATATGACCGCGCTTTTTCAACGCCCTATTTTTAAGATTTAAAACAAACTCACCAAACTTTATCTCATCATTAAATTTATTTTCTGAACGCATCGCATTAAGCGCAACCCTTCTATAAAGAGCGTCCACCCTTGCAACAAGCTCTGATGGACTAAAAGGCTTAGTTATATAATCATCCGCACCAAGCATAAGGCCACTCACTTTGTCCATCTCTTGTGTTTTGGCAGTAAGCAAAATTATACCAATAGAATCACTGCGATTTCTTAATTCTTTACAAACTTTCATTCCATCCATGCCGGGTAACATTATATCAAGAACGGCTAAATCAAAGTCACCATTATAGCGGTCAAACATCTCTAAAGCTTTTTCGCCACTATCCGTATCAACCACTTCGTACCCCGAACGCCTAAGATTAATTACTTCAAACTCCCTTATTGCTTCTTCGTCTTCGGCTATTAATATACGTTTCATATTTTTCCTCCGATAATTATGCTACAAAATTTTCCTAAAATCTAAAATCAACCATCGCTATCTTTAAAGTTATTAAAAAATTTACTTGGTATATTCACCGCAACTATGTCTCCATTTTCAAAACGATAAGTATAAACATTTCCGTGTCCTTTATTTGAACTTTTAAAAACAAATTCAAGCTCATTGTTTCCGTCACTATCAACGTCCTGGATATATACTTTTTCCAAATCCAACGCAGTTTGTTTTATATCTTTAAAAATCTTCCACTTATTTTCGACCTTACTTAAAAATAAAATATGTATTTCGCCGCAATCCACACTTTTTTCACAAAAAAACAATGCGTATTCTTCACCTTGCAGGTCTGCTTTCTCTAAATTTGTAATTATACAGGACCTATATTTTCCCTTATATAAAGAGTTTTTAGGACAGATGTCATCCCCAATATAATCTTTGACACATTTTATAATCTCTTCTTGTGCATACACACTGACAGGCGAACTCATAGAATCAGCAACATTAAAAAAGTTTTCCAAACTACATCCAGACGCACACACAAGCACTATAATTACCAGTAATAACTTTAAAAATTTATTTTTCAATTATTGTCCTCCGTAACACAATACGTTTCCCTATAATCAGATTATATCACACTATTTGATTATTTTAAAATATATATAATTTTTTACAATAAATTTTTCGTAATAATTCTTACTAAATTATTGACATCTTATAATATACGATGTATAATCTCCTAAAATAGTCGTGTTATACACAAAAATAAAAAACATTTCAAACGTAAAGGATGATATACATGCCCAACTACCGCACTAGCGTACTTAAAGATTTTAGCATTGTAAGAAAAGCCTTTTTCCAAGTATATAAGGATGATGGATTTTATGAAGTGGGGGAAGCCATGCTAAATCGAAAATTTAAGTTTAAAAAACAATTCCCCGTACAAATAAACCCAAACGAAATCAAAATAGATTACGGCGACGCTAAAAAAATAAAGCGCGACAGAAACGATATTGCCGCTGCAATAAACTATGAAGTACCTTTCAATCAGTATGACAATACTGATTCCGAACCAGCTCCGGTAAATATATCCCTAAAATACGACATATACGATGAATACAATGCAAGAACAATAAATGGGGCTATACCTAAAAATGAAATTTCCCTACACAGTGACAAAAAAACTACTAGTTTAGATGAACTAAGGGTATATGCTGGCAATGTAAAGTATCGTATTATGTTTATTTGGGGAGAAATTCATATATTTGGATTTTTGAATAATCTGAGTATAACCTACGACGCATTTTCTTGTTGGGGAGAACCCTTAAAAGCCTCTGCAGAAATAAAAATTGAGCGTCAAATACTTGGATTTAATGATAAAAATATCGAAATCGACCCATTCGACATTAGATGCCACGCCACTTTAGGAACCGAAAAAAATGAAGCAAAAGTATACACAAAATTTGAAGATAGAGCTATGAGAGCAGCACTGCTGGCCAACGGTGCATTAAGATAGTAAAGCACGCCATATTGGAGGAGGTTTAATCTATGCCAAAATTAACTACCGAAAAGGAACAAGAAAAAATCGTAGATCTTTCACAAAAAACAGAGTATATAACACCATTAGATGATTATTGGAATGACCCATATTCTGCCGTTTTTTCGGTAAATGCTAATCGCACAAGTGTAAAGACCGATTCGGTACTTCCTGACAATTGGGAAGAGTTACCTATAAATCGCGATTTTGACCCCCAGTATTCAAGACAAATAGCAAAAAAAGTAGAGGAAGAAAAAATAAAAGAAGCAACCACCGTAGAAGAAGAAACAGAAGCACAAGCCCAGTTGGAAAAAGAAAAAAAGTTAGCCAAACAAACAGTCTCCCTATACTTCGAGCAATTCTCCAACTCTGACATATTTGAAAGCTGGCATAATGGGAAATTAAAAGATTTGTTTAAAAATATTAGTAATATATGGGAAAAAGAAAACTGGAACGACAACGACCGAGAAACTTTAGTTGATACATTAGAAACTCTAATCAATCACGTAAAAACTCTAGGTAGCACAATAATAAAAAATAAATTCCACCAAACGCTGGGAGAGGGATTAGTGGCATTCTGCAATGCATTAATTAAATTTTATAACTTTATCACAGCTAATCCATTAGAAAGACCTTCACTCGAAATAACCGAATCAGAAGGTGATAAACCGCGTTTTAAAAAACTTAATAAATCAGAAGAAACTAAATCAACCGAAACAACCGATGACATGGAGGCAGTAGACTGGCAACAAATAAGCACTTTCTTTTCGACTCATGTAACAAAAAAATTTGAGAACTCAAACAGTATATACAAAGATATCCAAGAAGAAATTAACAAATCTGACGAACAGGAAAAAAACAAAAAAATTGAAAACAAAGACATTTCTTTTGAAATAACCGAAAAAAGCAAGGATTTGATAGACAAATTAATACACCAAAATGTCATAAAACCAGGGGACTGGATATATGATGCCAGTAATATATTATTTGAAGATAAATTAAAGGATCTACAAAGCGCTATAACAAACACGCAAGAGTTGACTGCTAAAGCGTTGAAAGAGTTACAAAAAAAGCAATACCACGAAGTAATTAACAAAGATGAATTAAAAAAATCATTAAGAGAATTCCCCATCGCTTTAAAAACCGCTAATAAAATTTATGAAACCAAAAAAGAAAAAATAATAAACCTAAGCGAACAAAAACTTTGGTTTAGGGAGCTCAATGAAGTTTTAGAAAAATCAAAAAACAAATTGGAAAAATACTTAGAAAAATGTAAAGCAAACGCTGAAAACATATCTAACATATTAGGCTTTTTAAATATGCCACATAACAAACTCCATATCAGCGTACTAATCCCATTCATAACAAAAATGGATAATATTGTAAGTCCTATACTTGGTACCATCGCCTCCGCATATACAGCCAACGCCTTTCAAATATCTGACGACATCGAAAATTATACAGCCACCCAAGATAATCCAACACCTGGTGCAACAGAAAATCGACGCATAACCAATATCCAGGACCTAACAAAAAAATTTATAAGTTATCTTCACGATCCCAAAAGCGTAGGATTGGATGAAAAAATATTTGTAAATAAAACAGACATGAATGAAACCGATCTTTACGCTTACTATAAAGAAAAAGAAAAAAAAGCAAACAAAAAAAATGAATTTTCAGAAAAACAACTCGCTTATATTGCAAGTTTAAAAATAATGATGCAATATCTAAATGATACAGAAATGATGGATCTGGAAGGAAAACAAGCAACTCTAAATATAAAGTTAAGGGGAACAGATTACGAAAACCTCGCTCCGGAACTACTATCAGAGGACAGTGACAGGTCATCCCTGAGAAATGAACGCGATGAAGATGACGAAGATGATGACCAAGAGGACGAGGAAAATATCAGAGATATTCGTCTACTGCTTCGTTTAGTAGGAGTTATAGCAAATAAATATAATAATGAATTTAAAGGCGACCTAACTCCATTTCAATATAACAAAAGCTCTAAATTACCAGATAAATTAAAACAACTACGTCAAGCCAAAACATATCAAGACAAACTCACATTCAAAAAATTTATTTTAGATGCATTTGAATCATTCTCAGAAAAGCTATCACCAAATACTTCTGAAAAGCCAAAACCGGAAGAAAAAGATCGGACTAAACCAGACGAGAAAAACACGTCTAAACAACAATTAAAATCTAAAACAGAAGAGAAAAGCAAAATTAAGCAACCACAACTGCCAGATAAAATAGTAGCCTTTGCAGTACAATTGCGTAAGTATATAAAATATGAACAACTCTCATTCGACCTTACAAACGCTGTAGACGCACTGTTAAAAAATATAAGCAATTCCAGCAAGCTTCAATCGGTCGATGACGACACTTTTATGAATACCGCAAACACTTTTATTTTAGCTTTATAAACAATGTGATTTTAGAAATCAACTCTACCCATTAATATTGGATAGAGTTGATTTTTTTATTACAAATTAAAACTATTTTGATGGTGCAATTAATAAAAAAGCATTGTAATATTTTTTATACACTTAGGTAATCTGAACACACTAGCTTTAATCGATTTTTGAAAAATAAAATTAGATTCACCGACATAAAAAATATCTTTTGTAATAGTCATTAGTATCTCTATACACCACGTTTGACATATACTATAAAAACTTACAATAAATCTCAAGACAACTTAATAATACTACTTCCAACTGTATCCAACACTTATATTTTACTGCATAGAGTTACACAGCTATAATTATTCTAAAATGTTATTATTTAAATATAAAAGCCGCGCAAAAATTTACAATATAATCAAATTCATCGAATTTATCAACAGAGTTACCCCACATTACACAATTATACACTTCGCCAGATTTTATACCGGGAGCGTCCACAGCGCTTTTTACAATCCAAAAACTGCAATTAGGTGTACACTCTATGTACATTTTAGACGCCGGAAAACATTTTTCTTCACTATCACACACGGCCTCCATACACCAAGACAATGCACCCAAGCGTTTGATAATTCCTAAAACTACTGTACCAAACCCCGCGCACTTAAATGACCGCACAACGTAATTATTCCAACCTTCTGAACAAATCTCATACATAAGCTCTTGAATCCCATCTGAATTATCATCGCCAATCACATAACGTCCATACTCCATACACTCTATATAGAATCCTTGTATCTTCTCATCGGTCTTTAGATTTTTCTTTTCAACGTAGACGCGCTTTATGTTTTGCTTTTTGGCAACATAATATCCATCGCTATGCCTAATATCGGGTGCCGAAATACGTATTTCTCTCCCTGCAGCATATACTAACCCAAATGAAACCACAAAATTCAGTACCAAAAAAATGTTAATAATCTTTTTTAAAAACTTCATAATTAAGCCTCCTGTAGGAAATTTTACATCTTTCATCATCCAAGCCCAAGCAATTTATTAAGAGTTCAAAAAATATTATAAATTATTTTCTAAATATTTTCAAACTATTTCTGATTTTTATTAAAAGTCCATATATCATTAAAATTAAATCACTACACATTCTTTTTAAACTGCAAAATCTAGACCATTAACAACCGATTTCTAGATTTCATAAGATGTAAAAAAATATGGATGTGAAGTACATTGAACACAACAATAACGCCCCTACATAAAGCGCCAATAAATCAAAAAGTTAACGTGATCGCCGTAAGATGCCACGGGTTCGAACGAAGAAGAATGTTTGACCTTGGGATAATACCAGGAACAAAAATCAAGGTACTACAAAAAAGTCCTTACGGCAACCCAATAGCTTATTTAATACGTGGCGCTGTAATTGCAATACGAAACGAAGATGCACAAAAAATAATAGTTGAACACAAGTAAAATAAAATACGGAGTTGACCTTGCTTATGAAAATAACAAAAAATTTCAATAAAAAGGCAAGGACGTCTCAAAATCAAGCAAATTCTAAACCAAATAAACAATTCAAAAAAATTGCAATAGCTGGAAATCCAAATGTTGGGAAAAGCACGGTCTTTAATGCTCTTACCGGAATGAATCAACACACAGGCAACTGGCCCGGAAAAACTGTTGCTTGTACAACTGGTATTTTTAAACACAAAGGCAAAAATTTTAAATTAGTCGATATACCCGGTACCTACTCTCTTCTTTCCAACTCTCCAGAAGAAGAAATTGCCAGAAATTTTATATGCTTTGAAAATCCGGATGCTATAATAATTATCCTGGATGCAACCTGTATAGAAAGAAATCTAAATTTAACCCTTCAAATACTCGAGGTAACTAAAAATGCTGTTATTTGCGTGAATTTAATAGATGAAGCAAAAAGAAAAAAAATTAAAATCGATATAGATGAATTATCTATGCAATTAGGCGTCCCTGTAATTGCTACCAATGCACGGACAAAAGAAGGATTACAAGGGCTAAAAGAAATGGTATATAAAGTATCTTATAATAAAATAAAAACTTTTAACATCAAAACTAAATATCCAGCCAATTTCGAACGTTCAATAAAAAATATAGAATCAAAAGCAAAAGAAATATTCCCAACAAAAATAAATTCAAGATGGTTAAGTCTACGGCTACTGGAAAACAACGAAACCTTTTGTAAAATTTTAAAAAATTACACCAATGAAAATAGCGTTCCTAACGTAAGTCTCGCCCAATTTGATGCGCTATCGGAAATTTTAAAAACTGAACAAAAGACTTTACAATCAGAAAATTATACAACAAAATATATACAAGATATTATCGCTGAAAGCATCATTTCGCGCGCAGAAAAAATACATAACCTTTGCGTAAAACCGCAAAAAAAGAATCACGATAGCATAGAAAGAAAAATAGATAAAATTTTAACATCAAAAGTAACAGGCTTCCCAATAATGATAATTATGCTCTTGGGAATATTTTGGATAACCATAAGCGGTGCAAATTATCCTTCGGAACTTATTGCTTCGGGATTATTTTGGCTCCAAGACAAAATGATGGATTTCATGATAAAAATAGGCTCACCAGCGTGGATTTACGAAGTGCTGATACTGGGGGTATACAGAACTTTGGCCTGGGTAGTATCGGTAATGCTTCCTCCAATGGCAATATTTTTTCCGCTATTTACAGTACTCGAAGATATCGGTTATTTACCAAGAGTTGCATTTAATCTTGATCATATTTTTAAAAAATCCGGTGCACATGGCAAACAAGCCCTAACAATGTGTATGGGATTTGGATGCAATGCTTGTGGAGTTATGGGTTGCAGAATAATAGATTCTCCCAGGGAAAGAATACTTGCAATTTTAACCAATAATTTTGTACCTTGCAACGGAAGATTTCCATTGCTTATTACACTTATTTCAATATTCTTTATAAACGAAAATATAATTTTTGGAAAATCGTTTCTAAAAGCCATAATTCTTACATCGATCATAATATTAGGAATATTATGTACCTTTCTAACTTCTAAAATCCTTTCCATAACTATACTAAAGGGCGCCAAATCATCATTTATACTAGAGCTACCACCATACAGAAAACCTCAAATAGGAAAAATTTTAATACGCTCCATTCTTGACCGAACCATATTCGTTTTAGGCAGAGCAGTAGCTGTAGCCGCCCCTGCAGGACTTATAATATGGATCATGGCAAATATAAAAATCGCAAATTTAAGCGTTCTTGCATATTGCTCAAATTTCTTAGACCCATTTGCTAAAATGGTAGGAATGGACGGCATAATACTACTTTCCTTTATACTAGGCTTTCCGGCAAACGAAATCGTACTCCCAATAATTATAATGGGTTATATGTGCAGTGGAAACCTTGTAGAAATCGAAAGCCCACATTTACTTTATCAAATCTTGGCGTCACATGGCTGGAACTATATAACCGCAATTTGCGTAATAATATTCTCTTTAATGCACTTCCCTTGCGGAACAACTTGCTGGACAATAAAAAAGGAAACAGGAAGCTTTAAGTGGATGATAATTTCCTGTATTATTCCAACTATACTCGGCCTTACAGCCTGTTTTCTTGTATCAAAAATATTAGGCTTAGTAACGCTTATAGAATAATTTCAAAATAGACTCTTATAAAAATCTAAGGCTTTAAAATTTGAACCAAGATGGTAATAGATATACTTTTCTGAAATATATTCAAGCTCCCCTTCGGATTGGCCTAAAATACTAAAGGAAAATAATTTATTAAAATCCGAATAAACTATGTGCCTAAGAGCAGCTAAGACGGCAGGATGCAAAAGTTTGGCTTCAAATTCTTGATGCCGCTCTTTTCCCTTTAAACAATCACCACAAATAAGAGATCCATTTTTTACGGAAAAATACATTTCTGCGCAATCATAATTTTTGCAATAAATACAACCCATCAAATTTGGCATATATCCGCAAATACAGCATCCTCTTATCTCAAAAATTGCCTTCAAGATAGATAGGCTCCTCTTTTTGTTAGAAATATAAAACATAACATTAAGAAAAAGCCGCAACAATTCGCCCGATCTACTCTCGTCGGGAGAAAAAGCAAAACACAGCTGAGAAAAATATTGCGCCAGAGAAAGACTATATAAATTTTCCCGTATACTCCAAAAGAGCTCTAAAATTTCAAAATCATCAACCAAATACATACTTTTGCCTACATACAGTGAAAAGCGGCAATAGGAAAAGCACTGGATTATTGAGCCCCTTTTGGCCTTAATATTTCTTGCACCCTTAACTATTGCAGAAATAATTCCGTTTTGATCCGTTAAAATACTTACAATTTTATCTTTTTCTCCATAATCCAATTCCCGAATTATCAAACCACTTATTTGTATTTTCATTTGGTGCTCCAAAACCACTATTTATATTTAGAACAGCATTCGATACATCACGCGAATCGCCTGTAATGTTCGATTTATAAGCCATATAATCCTTAGCACTACCCGTTTTCATAAATCTTTCCCAAGCTTCATTGTGCTCCATAAGAATTCACCTCAAATTAATCATTTACTTTTGATAAATAACATATAACTCGGGGCCATTATACTACATAAAAAATAAAATGGCATTCATATTTTAAAATTTCTATACTATATATATTATATAAATTTATCTTAATCTATTATCAATACTATACCCGAAATCATTTAACAGAAAATCGCTGTTTCGCCAATTCTCTTTTATCTTCACCCAAATTTTAAGATTAATCTTTCTGTGCAGCATTTGCTCTAATTCGGTCCTAGCAGCAGAACCTACCTTTTTTAGCATAGCTCCACCTTTACCAATTATTATTTTCTTATGATTTTCTTTTTCGCAATAAACAACTGCAGAAACATCAGTAATACCATTTTCTCTTGTGTAAAATTTTTCTATCACAACAGCAGTACCATGCGGCAACTCCTGATTTAAAAACCTCAGTAACTTTTCACGTATTATTTCGCTTACAATAGTCCTCTCAGTTTGATCTGTTATATCATCTTCCGGGAAGAAAAATACTGACTCATGTGCAAGCTTTTTTAATTCCGCAATAGCCTCTTCTCGCCCATATCCTGTTTTTGAAGAAACAGGAACGATCGAGCTATACTCAAACAAAGATGCAAACTCTTTAATCTGAGATGCAAGTAACGTTTTGTCAGAAATAAGATCTATTTTATTAATAATCAAAACAACTGGTATATTTAACCTTTCAAATTTTTTTATAAGGTCAAAATCAGTAAACCTTTCACCTGCTTCAACAACGTGCATACACGCTTCCGCTCCGGCAAACGAATTGTTAATCTCCGAAACCATATATTTATCCAGCTTATTTTTGGGATTATGTAATCCGGGGGTATCAATAAAAACTAATTGCGTTTTACCCTGCGTTAAGATCCCAAGTATCTTGCCACGCGTTGTTTGCGGCTTTGGGGATACGATAGATACCTTGGCGCCAACTAACATATTCATCAAAGATGATTTTCCTACATTTGGCCGTCCTACTATTGAAACGAACAAAGACTTCGTTTCTAAAGGTTTATCCAATTAGAAATTCCCACCTTTATCTCTTGTTTTTTCCATTTAAAGTTCTTATAATCTTTTTGGCTTTATGCTTCATTTCTACCGGCCCCCACACAATATAAAAATAACCAACCATTCCAAACAAAACAAAAAATATCAAATAAAATGGGTGAAATAATAAAAATAAGATCATATTAACATAACAGTATATATCGTGAAACAAGCAAATACCTATCAAAACCGCAAAAACGGCGGCCACCAAAACGGCGCCTGCAGCTATATCTTTTACAACTTTTGCTATAACACTATAGTTTTCGGATTCAATATCAATTACACTCTCGATGGCAGTATTAAAAAATTCAGAAATTATAACTAATGCCATAGTCAAAAACAAAATACAATACTTTTCCACATTTAATTTAAAAAATAAAGAAAATATTAAAACAGCAACAGAAGCGACAATATGAAACCTCATATGTCGCTCATTTCTTAAAGTGTATATTATGCCTCTTACGGCGTTTTTAAAACTCTTTAATGCCTTTAGTATCTTCATATTAATCTTCATTCAAATACGAAACAGCATTGGAAAAACCAAGCAAATCCAAAACTTTTTCTTCACGCTCTTTCATGTGCATCTTGTCAAGTCCACCTTTTTCGTGATCATAACCCAACAAATGAAGGAGTCCATGAGCCGTCAAGGCCGCTATCTCGCGACGCATCGTATGGCTATAAAGCGCACACTGCTCAACAACTTTTTCCATAGAGATGACTATATCACCCAAAATTTGAGCATTAGTTTCAGGATCAATTTCATATTTTCCATCCTTGGCCATAGGAAAAGATAACACATCAGTCGGAACGTCTTTATTTCTATATTGTTTATTAAGGCTTTGTATGTAAGGATTATCTACCAAAGTAACACTAACTTCAGCTGAACCTTTAAAATTTTCAAGCTTCAAAACAGCATTGCAACATCTTCTTATCAACATACGAATACCGGTTGGTATCTTTACCTCTTTCTGCCTATTAACGATTATCACGCGAGTTTTGTCTACGACCATAAATCCCATCCTTCCTAAAAAATAAAAGCCACCCTTAATTAACCCGATACCATAATTTGACTCAAAAAATTATACAAAAGCCTTTCGCTTGTTATTTAAGATGGTCACATATTTATTTTAAACCAGTATTTTAAAGTAATTTTGACCATAAAAAAGGGACACAGACTTTTTGTTTTGTTTAAAGAAGTCAAAATACACAATCGTCAAATG
>JAEEGL013983243.1_pt1 | contig 19158 bp, 18 predicted proteins | sample 9134231 | NCBI WGS metagenome assembly JAEEGL01 (sample SAMN16246548, study PRJNA631951) | gut metagenome | biome: gut microbiome; feature: rumen; material: fiber-attached | host: Bos | place: Iran: Karaj | collected 2018-10 | reverse complement strand
GATCCTTCCTCTGGGAAGTCCGCCGATACCGAGTGCGATATCAAGTGTCAGTGCTCCTGTAGGGATAGTCTCAATATCAATGTGAGTCTGGTCACCGAGCCTCATTACTGCACCCTGGCCGAACTGCTTCTCGATCTGTGCCATTGCGGCATCAAGGGCCTTCCTGCGCTCGCTCTGATCCTGAACAGGTGCTACTGCACTCTTAGTTGAATTCTTACTCTTAGCCATAAAAGCCTCCAATCAATGTGTTGAACATTTGTTCTTATTTATGAGTTAATTCTATTGTTATGATACACTTTTGTCAACAGATTAAGTGCGACAATAATGGGACAAAAACCGACAAAACAGAACATAATGTTCTAAGGCCATACAAGGATTTTACCGACAAAATGCGACAAAGGCGCCCGTTGTTCCGCTTATTTTTTCCAATAAGAATTGACCAGATCCATGAGCTCATCCTGCCCTTCATGAGCAAGATAGAAGTCAACAAGTATCTTTTCTGTCTCATCACTTCTGTTATCCAGAAAGAATTGAAGCGCCTTACGCACACGTCCGTGCTTATTGCGGTCATCGCCTTTTCTTAAGATATCTGCAGCGAGTTTATATGCCTTGTCATGATCCGTCAAAGACAGATAACTGATTGCGGCCTCAAGATAACTGTCAGCCTCATCCGTATTCTCGTCAAGCAGAGGCCTGATGACAGCATCATCTATTTCCGGCAGCGTTGACTCGATTTTCAAGTCTGGATTAATCAGGATCATATAATCTCTTATAGCCGGATAATTCCCGGGACCATAGTGTATCGCGGTTTCCGTAAGATTAAACTTTTGAACGGAAGGTTCTTCCCGCTTTCCGCTGCCGTATATATCAAGGTAGTGCATGCCGGGTGCCGCATCAGTCACCATGTCCGTAAAATACACGGTCGCTATTTCCGGATTGGTCTTTCTCAGATCATATCCTCTTACCATCAGTTCAGGTAAAACCTTGCATCCGTCAGCGCGGATTATAGTAAGGCATCTGACGTATTGTCCGAGACTAGCCGCAGCACATGCTTTGTGATGTCCGTCCAGTATCAGATTCATAAAGCCCGCGAAATAATACGCAAGAACTCTGGGCGGATTCTTTTCGGTCTTCATCAACTCGGCATAGTAATCAACACGCTCATCATTGATCAGCGAAGAAGATTGTGTGGGATAAAGAAACAGCGGAAAATGTCTTATGCTTTTAAGATTCCAATTACAGTAATATTCATCGCAAACTGATTCGCAGTATTTCAGTTCACCGGAAACCTCATAGAAAAACTTGCCTTCCCCGTTTGAAGGTAAGCATATCGTATCGGCGAGCACATAATAGCCGTCACTGAGCAGTCCTAAGAGCGGCTTTATCTTCTCTGCAGAATCTTTGACGCTTACAAAACCGGAATTCATGCATTCTCTTGCAGCCTTGAGTTCCGGACAATCAATGTTTTCGATACCGTAACCGGCGGCAAGCATACCCTTGCATGTCGGACATTCGGGCAGCCTGGCCTGCACAACGGGTTTACCGTTAACAAGCATTTGAGATAAATACTCGTAATTCTCATCACCGGAACCGCAGATCGTACCAATGGTATTCTTCCCGTTTTTGACCGAGAACATCACAGCGGATCCGCACCACCAACAACCGGTGGTATCCAACTCTTTTAAGATATTTACGGAAGTATTATTTGGAAACATATTATCTTTTACAGTCGAAAAGACATGCTGTCAGGATGCCGGTTTCTTTGATCCGCGCCCTAATCTTCCCTTAACCTTCTTGATCCAGAAATTGGCTTCCTGCATTTTCAAAAGGATTGCTATAACGAAGTATACGATTACCGCGGTAATTCCCTTTGCGCAGAAGATCAAGAGCTGGCGGATTTTGCCGCCTTCTCCGGGAACGAACTTGTCGAATACAAAGCAGATGAGCGCCATGACTGCCGCCGCTGCAAACGATTTAACAAGGAACGGTACGATTCCGCGCGGAGCGAGTTCCTTACGCTTGCAGTAAAGCACTGCCAGCAAGATCATCTGGCAAAGGTTTGTAGCCGAATATGCAAATGAGAGAGACAGCGGACCGATTCCGAGATTGATGAAAAGAATACAGAAAACAGGATTGATAACGAGTCCGACGATGCCTGCAAGAAGCGGGATCTTAGTCTGTCCTATCGCATAAAATGCCTGATTGAATACGTGGATGACAGCCGCAGTGATTATCGCCGAAGAGAATCCCAAGAGGAATACGGCTGCCGTATTCGCATTCTTGTCTGTATATCTTGAAGACCACTGGTATATCGCCTTGACCACATCGGTATTCATTACGGCAATGAATGCTGCCGAAGGGATCGAGAGGAACAATGCGTTCTTCATGGATTTGGACAAAAGCTTCGAGCAGGCATCCATCTTTTTCGAGCCATAGTCGCCGGCCAGCTGAGGAGTCATTACTGTGGTTATCGCGACAACGAAAACCGAGTAAGGGATCTGCCATATGGTCGAAGCATTGCGGTAACCGTAGATGCTGCCCTTATCAAAGCTGTTGGCAAAGAAATTCAAAACAACGATATTGATCTGCGTGATGGAAGCTGAAATGAGGATCGGTATAGCCCTCTTAAAGAGCGCTAGGAATTCTTTGTCCACAGGATCGAAATGGAACCTGAACTGCCTCATCTGCTTGAAGCCGAAGAAATACTGGCAGAAGAAATATATGACGGCAGATACGAGAATTCCACCCGTTGTCATCATGAGTTTTGTCTGTGTCTGACCGCCGAAAACCGCAATGGCCGAAAGGACCAAAACATTGTAGATGACGGGGCCGAATGACGTTACGGTAAATCTTCTGTACGAATTAAGAACACCGTTGCACAAGGCCGCCAGCATTATGAAGAATATCTGCGGAAAAAGCAGCTTTGATGCCTGGGATGCCAGCTGGAGCGTAATGGGATTGGTGTTCTTGTTAAGCGCGTAAAGCGAATAGAACTGCTCGGAAAATACCGTACCCAACGTACAGAAGAATATCATTACTACGGAAATGACCGAGATGAAGATGCTTACTGTTCTTATACCCTTCTTCTCATTGCCGGTGGCAAGCTGGGCAGACAGATACGGAGCAACCGTTGAATAGATGGCGCCTCCGACAAGAAGGTTATAGAAAAGATCGGGAATGGTAAAAGAAAGCGTGAAAGCGTCACGGTAAATGTCAGCCGTTGATGGATCCACACCGAACCTGTCAGATACGATAATGTCCCTTAAAAGACCTGAAGCCTTTGTAATAACAAGGCCCAAGCCGACAATGAATGCGGATAAGCCAAAGCTCATCCCTTTCTTTTTTCCGCTCTGGGTTACGGCATTGTTCGAAGAATTCTCTGACACTTAAACCTTCTCCTCCAAAGCCGCAATAAGCGTTTCTAATGCCACGTCAGCTGTCTGCTTGCGGATCTCGGATCTGTCTCCTGTAAAATCACGTCTGAAAGATCCGGTCTTTCCGTCTGCGCAATAACCGAAAAACACAGTCCCGACGGGTTTGCCCGGAAGCTCGCCCGAAGGACCGGCGATACCCGTTACGGATACCGAATAATCACATCCGATAAGCTTAACCAGTCCCTCTGCCATTGCTTCTGCACACTCTGATGACACTTCAGTATGTATATCGATCACAGAAGACGGAACACCGAGTACGTTCGTTTTAACATCATTCGTATATGAGACGATTGAACCGGCAAAAACCGCTGAAGCACCCGGAACACCGACCACTTCCGAAGATATCATTCCGCCGGTGAGACTCTCGGCAAAGCCGAAAGTCTTGCCCTTCTCGGTAAACATCTTAACAACGCGCTCTGCAGTATCAGTCATGTCAGCTGTTTCTCGCCTTCATCTCGAGCCATTCGGTCTTGGTAACAAGTATCTTACGCGGCTTGCTGCCTTCAAAAGGTCCGATGATCTGCTTCTTCTCAAGCTCGTCAATGAGGCGGGCCGCACGCGGATAACCGATTCCGAGACGTCTCTGAAGAACGGATACAGAAGCGCTTCCGTACTCAATTACAGTCTCTGCCGCCTGCTCGAAAAGATCGCTGCTGCCGGAACCGCCGTTGCCGGAAGAACCTTCAGATACAGCACCCGCATCGTTGCCTTCTGCGGTACGGTCGATCTCATTAATGATGTCTTCGTCATACATCGAACCGTAAGCACTCTTAAGATAATCCGCAACTTTCTCAACCTCGGCATCGGAAAGGAATGCACCCTGTCCTCTTAACGGCTGGGGCGCACTCATCGGAGCATAGAGCATGTCACCCTTACCGAGAAGCTTCTCTGCACCGTACGAATCAAGAATGGTTCTCGAGTCTACGCCTGACGTAACTGCGAACGCGATCCTCGAACCGATATTGGCTTTGATGACACCCGTGATAACGTCAACTGAAGGTCTCTGCGTTGCAATGAGCAGATGGATTCCCGCAGCTCTCGCAAGTGCCGCAAGTCTTGAAATATAAAGCTCGACTTCCTTTGCCGCCACGCTCATGAGTTCTGCAAGCTCATCGATAACGAGAAGAATGAGCGGCAGGTGTTCAACCTTCGGATCATTCGCATATTTCTCATTGAAGCCGCTGATGTTCCTTACCTGTCCTTCAGCGAAAAGCTTGTATCTTCTCTGCATCTCGCATACCGCCCAATTAAGAGCTGCGGAAGCTTTCTTAGGATCAGTGATGACCGGCATGATAAGATGCGGAACTCCGTTATATACGGAAAGCTCAACGACCTTGGGGTCAACGAGGATCATACGTACATCCTTGGGTGAAGTATGTACGAGGATACTTGTGAGTATCGAGTTGATACATACAGACTTACCTGAACCCGTGGAACCTGCGATCATGAGGTGAGGCATTTTCGCGAGATCGCAATAGATGGGTCTTCCGGGAATGTCTCTTCCCAAAGCGACTGTCAAAGGAGAAGAACTCTTGAATTCCTTTGTCTCGACAAGTCCTCTCAAATGTACCGGAGAAGGTTTGTCGTTAGGGATCTCGATACCGATGGCACTCTTACCCGGAATAGGCGCTTCGATTCTGATTGAGATAGCAGCCATTGCGAGCATGATGTCGTTCTCGAGCTGCGTGACCCTTGATACCTTGGTTCCCGTCTTAAGCGTGAGCTCAAATCTCGTGATGGCAGGACCGTGGGTAATATTCTTAACTTCAGCCTCAATACCGAAGCTCTTAAGCGTAGCCTCAAGCTTATAAGCCTTCTCACGGAGCTTGGCATCCGAATCACCGCTCTCACGGCGTACTTCATCAGGCGCGAGGCATGACGTAGGCGCAGGCCTGTATTGTCTTAACCTGCGGTCCAATGCCTTTCTGGCCTTCTCGCGTTCCTGTGTCTCGGCAGTAAACTCTATGCGGGGATTTGCAGGCTGCGAAGGAGATTCATTCGTCTTAAGGATCCTTCCTTCAGTCCTGCTGTAGTTCTCTTTATCCTCGTTCTCTGCGTTTATGGTTATTCTTCCGTCAGCGGGAACAGACTTCCTGCGTGAAGGAGCAGCAGAAGATGACGGCATGTCAAAGTCACTTCCTCCGATATTGCCAAGCATGCTGGCGTCAACATCCGGACGCCTTACCCTGCGCTCGGCCTCATCGGTATAGTCATAACCTGTACCTTCAATGTCATCATCAACTTCATAAGGATTAAAGGTATCCTCTGCTTCGTATGAACTGCTCTTTGCCTTAGCCTTAGCGTCATCAGGCATAAGGTCATAGAAATCGGGTTCCTTGCGGTTGAGATCAAGGAAATCGGGAGTCTTTGGCTTCTTCCTGTTCATCGTTCCCGGAATGGTAACCGCTTCTGCCGTATAACCGAAATCAGCGGAAGGAGCATCTCCTTCACGTCTGACATTGTATTCCTTCTCATCATAGATGAGCTTGTTGGGATCTGCATTGACCTCAGCGCTGTTGTCACCGGTCATTCTTGAGACATCAACAAAGCCCGTTCTGCTGTCGATCGGAAGCGATGTGTTGAACGAATCGGGCCTGCCGTTACGTGAAGGTCCCATAACCTGGCCTGCGGGATTGCCGCTCATCAGCTTGCGTCTGCCGCCGGGTGCCTGAGAAGTGCTCTCATCACCATACGCAATAACTGCGGCTGCGCGTCTTGAAGGATTGCCCTGAGGTCTTGCCGAAGGACGTTCAAATGAATCCTTTCCCGTATAAATGGAATAGTTGGGATCATTCCTGTAGTTATTCTTGGAGACCACGGTCTTGTAAACCTTGTTGGAAGCCGTGCTTATGGCCTTGTACGTCTTCTTGGCAGTTGCCTTAAGCGATACACGGAAAACAAGTATGACCTGTGTGATTATGAAAACGATATTGGCAAGGATGGCAATGATCCTTCCCGTCACCTCGTTGAGTGCAACCGCTATTGAGCCTCCGACGATTCCGCCCGGGAAGACCGCAGGCGTTCCGGGTCTGCAGATGACCGACTGGTTGCCGCCCGATTCCCAAAGAGCACCAAGTGCCTTGATTGCGGATATCTTGCCGCCTTCTATGGTGCTGATCTCCTTCAGATAATCGAAATCCATGGTGATCATTGCCAGGAGTGCGGAGAAGCTTACAAGGAGCAAGATGACGGATCTGACTCTGATGCCTGATACTCCCTCCCTCTTCTCGAAAAAGATATCAAGAGCAGCATAGAGAATATAAAGAGGGATCGCATAAGCCATGCAGCCGATCAAACCGAAGAAAAGATTCTTCACAAAGCTGCCGACAATACCCGTAAGGGTTACAGGCAAATAGAATATGAGGATTATCGCAATAGCGACAAAGAACAGCATCAGACCTACTGCTTCTTTTTTGATCTCAACCCTGCTCAAATGCCGAACCTCCTGGCCGCCTTGTAGATCAGTACAAGCGTTTTCGCATCTTCTATTTTACCGCTTTCAGCCATTTCAAGAGCACTTTTAAGCGGACATTTTACCGTTCTTAAGAATTCGTTCGGATCGGGCGTGCCTCCGGTATACTGAAGATCAGTCGCGATATAGAGATTTATTATCTCAGAGCAATAGCCGGGCGTGGCAGCCATTCGTCCTACATGCTCGATCTTCCCTGCCGTGAAGCCCGTCTCCTCGGTTATCTCCCTTGCTGCACATGCCAAAGGCTCTTCACCGGGTTCTACCTTGCCGGCGGGACTCTCGGTCATAACCTTTTCGAAAGGACTTCTGAACTGTCTTACAAAATAGCAGTTCAGATCCGAATCAACGGGAAGGATCGCCGCGCCGCCGTGATGGATAACTATCTCCCTGTGGCTGGTAGCACCCTCTGGTGTAGTAATGGTCTTGACCTCAACTTCGAAAACTTTGCCCATGAACTTTGTTTCCTTGGACACGGTCTTCTCGAAAAGCATATCATCAGAACAGTCTATCTTGCCCATTCCCGTATATCGCCTCTTATTACTTGAATTTACGGCTCTCAGCAACCGCAAGCTCATCACATCTGTTATTGAGCTCATCGTTCGCGTGGCCTTTGACCTTGCTGAATGTAACTTTGTGAGTCGCCGTCAGCACAGCAAGTTCCTTCCAGAGATCCGCATTCGCGACCTCTGCCTTTGCGCTGTTCTTCCATCCGTTCGTCATCCACTTGGCGAGCCAGTTCTGATTGAACGCGTTTACAACGTAAGCACTGTCGCTGTAGATCGTAACTTTGCACGGACGCTTAAGCGCACGAAGACCGTTGATCACACCGGCAAGTTCCATCCTGTTGTTGGTAGTCTGTGCCTCGCCGCCGGATAATTCTTTCTTATAATTTCCGGCAATAAGGATCGCAGCCCAGCCTCCCGGTCCGGGATTGCCCGAGCATGCGCCATCGGTGTAGATCGTAACCTCCGATATCTCTCCCATCTGAGATTATTTCCTGCCCTGCATCTTAAGAGTCTTGTCATAAGCCGCAGTAACAGACTTGATGACAGCATTGCGGAAACCGTTCTCCTCAAGAGCCATAACTCCCGCGATCGTCGTTCCTCCGGGCGAGCAGACCATATCCTTGAGAACGGCGGGATTCGTTCCGGTATCAAGGCAAAGCTTGCCTGAACCCATAACGGTTCCTGCAGCGATCTTAAGAGCATCATCACGTTTGATGCCGAGGCTTACAGCGGCATCAGCCATTGCCTCTATGAAAAGCATTACATATGCAGGGCCTGTTCCGGATACGCATCCGATCGCATCAAGCGTCTTCTCATCGCAAAGGATGGAAGTTCCACACGTATCAAGAAGCTCTTTTACGAACTTGGTCTCTTCTTCTGAAAGGCCGACGGGGCAAACGGCCGAGACTCCGCAGCCGACCTGTGCGGGAGTATTGGGCATGATCCTGACGAATTTCCTTCCGCTTCCCAAAATGCCGGAGATCCTCTCGCATGTTACCGCAGCGGCAATAGAAAGAACGATCGCGCCTTCCTTAAGGCATTCGCTGACATCCTGAAGTGCCGGATCGAAATGCTGGGGCTTAACCGCCATGAGAACATAGTCAGCGTCTTTAACGCATGTCTGAACGCTGCCGGCCGTATTGCAGCCGAGTTCCGCAGCGCAGGCATCCATTGCCTCAAGCCTTACGTCAAAGCAGTATGCTTCCGAAGCCTTGACGGCTCCGCCTCTGATAAAACCGCCAAGAAGGGCCTTGCCCATGTTGCCTGTGCCAATAACAGCAAGTTTCATATAACCGCACCCCTTTTATTATTTATAATACAGTGGTCTAAATATACCATTGACCTTGACAGAGTGCAAACCAACGATTAAACTAACATACGTTTTACAGGGGAGTGGCTCAACGGTAGAGCAGCGGTCTCCAAAACCGCCGGTTGCGCGTTCAAATCGTGTCTCCCCTGCCAAGAAAAACCGCCTTCAGCTTGAAGGCGGTTTTTGTTTTCCGGTTTATTGTTATCAGAATGTAATCAGGAAGCCGGTGCAGCCGTTGTATCAGAAGGCTGGGCAGCAGTGGCTGTCGTAGCGTCGGTCTGCTCGATCTGTTCAGGCTTTAATGCCTTGGCGGGAATGACCTCGAGCTTGATATAAGCCTGCTTGCCGCCGATATTGTCCATCGATACCCTGTAAGCTATATCACCTCTGACCGAATAGAGATTATCACTCTGGGTTCTCAAAATGAGGAATATGGCTTCATTCATCGTAATACCGTCACCGATGAAGTTCTGAAGGATCGCACCGAAATGGATCATCATCATGTTCATATTCTCGTTGGAATATACGCAGTAGATGCACATTCTTGTAAGCTGACCGTCATTTTTGCGGGTATTTGCCTCAACAAGGATGGTACCGAGTTCTTCGGTTGCAGCAAGAGTGTTTACGAAAGGCTTGAATCTCTTATCGATCTTCTTCTGTTCATCTGCCTCGATCTCGCCCTTGACTCCCCAGATATCCTTTATGGAATTCTTATCAACGACCTTGAACATCGGGACGAGGGAATTGTAGCTTCTATTCATAGTCTTCTCGATGTCAGAAGCGGAGAGCTTCGCATTGAATTCTTCGAGAGTATAACCGAACGAAGGAGCGAAAACAGGCGGCAGTATATAGTACAGAGCCACAGCAACTATAACCAGATAGATCAAAGCAACCATGATCGCAGGAACATGGTCTTTCTTGGCTTTGGACTTGGAATCGGATTTCTCTTCCTCCTCTTCCTCAGACTCGTCATCTTCAGACTCTTCTTCCTCATCTTCTTCGGAATCAGCGTCTTGTACAGCGTTCTCTTCCGTCTCTTCCTTCTCTTCTTCCTCTTCGGAATCAGTCTGAGCTAAAGTTTCGGTCTCCTTGACCTCTTCTTCCTTCTCGGGTTCGGAATTGCTGACGATCTCGTCTGTCTTGTCTTTATCGATTGCCATGACATACCCTCCATTTCAAACGTTGCTATTATAATGTAAAGCAACGACTTGTGAAAGGGTTATAATAAAACAAATTATTTAAGGGGTGATCACATGCCGCACGTACTTATATCCGGAGGTTCAAGAGGAATTGGCAAGTCCGCAGCCGGTCTGTTTGCCGCAAACGGCTGGTCAGTCACCTGCCTTTATCATACGACCGAACCGGAAGCCAGAGATAACATCAGAGCAATAAAATGTGATGTTTCAGACCCCAATCAGGTCTTTGACGCCGTGCGTGTTTCAGAAGAATTTTCCGGTCCCGTTGACTGTCTGATCTCCAATGCCGGAGTATCTGTTAAAGGCCTCGCCCAGGATTTCAAAGCTGACGATTACAGGCTCGTCATGGACACCAATTTCGGCGGCCTGTTCAACCTCGCAAATGCCGTAATACCTGGCATGGTCTCAAGAAAAAACGGTGTGATTATCGCAGTCTCATCAATGTGGGGACAGACCGGTGCTTCGTGCGAAGCTCTTTATTCCGCGAGCAAAGGCGCAGTTGACGCTTATGTAAAATCTCTCGCCAAAGAGTTAGGCCCTTCCGGAATCCGCGTTAATGCCGTATCTCCCGGAGTCATCAGTACGGACATGCTGAACTGCTATTCCGCTGAAGACCTCAAAGACCTTGCGGATTCAACACCTTTAGGCAGATTAGGCACTCCTGAAGACGTCGCTAAGACCATGCTGTTTTTGTCTTCCGATGAAGCTTCTTTCATCACGGGTCAGATCATCGGCGTAAACGGCGGTTTCCTTATTTGACAATATCAATTGAAAACCTACACAAAATCTTCTAAAATGGTAGGGATTTTGACATTTTTGCAAGCTTTCTGACAATAGACGCCAATTAAGGAGAACTGTCATGCCTACAAACAACAGCTACTCGAAAATCACGCCTGAAATCGAAAACCTCGCGAAAATCAGTGCTTCAAACAAGATCGATACCGATCTTTACACCGAATACGACGTGAAAAGAGGTCTTCGCGATCTTAACGGTAAAGGCGTTCTTACAGGCCTTACCCGTATATCCGAGATCAATGCCACGAAAACAGTCGATGGCAAGACCGTTCCTGCTCACGGTGAGCTCTTCTACCGCGGAATCAACGTAAAAGACCTTATCGAAGGACAAGCGGATGACATGCATTTCGGGTTCGAAGAAGCCACATATCTTCTTCTTTTCGGAAAGCTCCCTACCAGGGATGAGCTTAAAGATTTCTGCAGACTTCTTGAAGAGTCCAGATCGAAAATGCCCAAGAACTTCTTCCGCGATGTTATCATGCAGAAGCCTTCTTCCGATCTGATGAACAACATCGCAAGAGCAGTCCTGAATCTTTTCGCATATGACGTTCAGCCGATGGATGTATCCATTCCCAATGTTCTCAGGCAGTCTTTGGAACTGATATCCATTTTCCCTCAGATCGCAGTTCACAGCTACGATGCAATGAAGTATTACCTCGACAGGGATTCGCTCATTGTCCACAGGCCCAAGCACGGGCTCTCTACTGCCGAGAACATCTTGTACATGCTCAGGTCTGACAATAAATACACGCCTCTCGAAGCTAAGATACTCGACGTTGCACTGATCCTTCACGCCGAACACGGCGGAGGCAATAACTCGACTTTCACCACCCATGTTGTAACGAGTTCTGGCACCGATACGTATTCTTCCGTCGCTGCTTCGCTTTGCTCTCTCAAGGGCCCCAAGCACGGCGGTGCGAACATTGCGGTAGTCAAGATGTTCAAGGAATTGAAGAGAAATGTTTCAGACTGGGATGACGAAGACGAGATACTCAAGTATCTTGAAAGGATCCTTCACAAGGATGCTTTCGACCGTACCGGTGTGATCTATGGTATGGGACATGCCGTATATTCCATCTCTGACCCGAGAGCACAGATCTTCAAGAATTATGTCCGCGAGCTTTCCGAAGAAAAAGGACGCAGCGCGGAATTCAGATTCTATGAGAAGATCGAGCGTCTGGCCGCCGAGCTTATCGCAGCCGAAAGACACATCTACAAGGGCGTATCGGCAAATATCGACTTCTACAGCGGCTTTGTATATTCAATGCTCGGACTGCCGCTCGAACTCTACACTCCCCTGTTCGCGATTGCCCGCATCTCCGGCTGGTCAGCGCACAGATTGGAAGAGCTTAACGGCCACGGAAAGATCATCCGTCCCGCATACCGCTGCGTTCAGGAAAGGCAGCAGTATGTACCCCTGGACGACAGAAAATATAAAAGTTTCTGTTTCAATGATTAAGGCCTTGCGATACTGACAATCGCAAGGCCTTTTTCTGGCTTTTCTAAATTAGGTTGAAGAAAAGGTTTCGGTTAATCCCTTATGCCTTCTCGTTGTCGTCTTCGATCTTTCCGAAAAGATTAAGCCTGAAAAGCAGAGCCTCATCATCCGGATCAGAGCAAGAAATCTTAGCGTTGCATACGATGCCGCCCTCGATGAGCTTCATGATGCCGGTGATCTGGCTGAGCTTGCTCTTAAGGTTGAAGCGGTCACCTTCATCAGTGATAAGGATTACGCTGCCCTTGCACTCGTCGAGTGCCTTCATAAGTGTAGCAACATCAATGTTATCTAAATAAAAAGCTTTCATAAGTAATACCTCCTTTGTGGTACTAGTTAATCTGTCATTTACTCCGTCTTTGTTTGACAGCCTTATGTTACTTTTCTTTCGAATCAAACTCAATCGACTTCATATACAAAATGCACAACCGAAACATCTTGTTTTTGTGCAATATGTCATAACAGAATAATCATCCGTTTATGTTACAGGATCTCGGAAAGCCTTTAAAATATTAGTACTTTTTGGCTTCGATCAATTCGTCGTTCTCGTCGTATATATAGTAAACACCATGCTTGTCGTCATCACAGTCAGGTACCTTTTCAACATATGCGACTTTCTTTCCCTTATACATATCGCCTTCCTTGGGAATGCCGTCTTCATTGCCGGATCCCGTATCGGCGTTGTCTGTTTCCTTAGAGGTCTCAGGTGCGTTTGTGTCAGAAGTCTCCTGATTACTTGCGGCAGCCGATGTTGTGGCAACAGGTGCCACTGCAGTTGTAGTAGCTGCGGTATCCTTGTCCCCGCCGCATGCACTGAAGAATATGGCAGACGTAAGCGCTGCACCAATCAGTAAAACTGTAATCTTTTTATTCATTTAAGAGTCCTCCGTCAAAAATCTTATGAAGGGTAACACTCTTGTTCTTTCAATTCAACACATAAAAACGGGAAAGATGAGGGAATCCTCAGGTATCCGCGCCTTCCGCGGATGCCGCCCTTGCATTTGCGGCAGCCAGTTCAATGTAATGAGCCCTTATATAATCAACGACTGTATTGACCCAGGTCTTGTAGCCTTTCTTGTTGAGATGAACATATCCGTCACTCGAATAAGACGACTTCATGTTGCCGTCGCTGTCCTTAAGAGCAGTACTGATGTCGATATAGAAGACTTCCGGCTTCGAATCGGCATACTTCTTCATCTGCTTGTTAAGCTCATCGATCTTCTCGTTGGTAAGATTCTTCAGCTGACTGGTTCCGCGTCGCGGAGTTGTTGACTGAATGAAGATAACGACTCCGGGATTCTCTTTCTGGATGCCTTCAATATACGTTTTATACTTCTTTGCAACTGAAGATGCGGATGTTCCCATCAGATCGTTTGTACCCATCATGATAAATGCGTATTTGGAACCGAGCTTCTTGACCAAAGCCTTAGCCTGATACTCATTGCCATTATGTGTGAGCATATAGCCTGAAAACTTGGACTTGTCGGAATTGAACGTATAGCTTACCTTTGCGGCAACAGAAGGTCCTCCAAGATAATCCTTGCCCTTGGAGTTGAAGTAAGAGACAAGTCCCTCGGATGTGGAATTTCCAATGAACAATGATTTGGAGAAGATGTCATTGACCGAGAAATCCGTAAGCTTGCCGTCCTTGGAAGGATCGAAATAATAAGTAAGACCGTTAATGCGGATCCAGCCCGAGATCTTCTCTTTCGTAGCGGGATCATAGCAATATACGGCTTCGTTCTCGTATCTGAGAGGGTAAGACGGACCTACGTCGGCCTTAAACTCGGCAGAAGGCGACGAAGCGGACTCCTTGATCACTGCCGCCTTAGGCTGCTGGCTTGCGACTCCGGCAACATCTCCGGGAAGTCCTGAATTCTTGGGTACAAGAACCACCTGAATGGCAGACATCTTTTTGGAATAGCCAACGGTACCGCTGATCTCACCGTTTTTCGCCCAGTTGAGCCAGCCGTATGTCTGTGTGCGTGTTCTGTAGAAAACATCATAATGATTGGCAACTTCACCTGTCAGCTTGATCTTGATGGCTTCAAGACGCAATCCCTGATTCTGCGTTCCGGCAAGCTTGCCGTTAGACGCCCAGCTCTTCCATTTGCTGCTTCCCTGAACGTAGGCCGCATATTTGATCCCGCCGGAATACTGGGATCCCGAAAGTTTCATGCTTATATTCTCTATTCTGTTTCCGCTGACAGATTCAACCATCTGCCCTTTATTCTTCCAGCCGTTCTTGCTTCCGTAACCCATATTGTTAACAACATAATATACGTGCATGCTGTCAGACGAGGCGTCCCTACGGTCTATTTCTATTCTGCCCAAAGGACTGATCCTGTCTGCCAGGACCCTGTTACGTGCGGGAATAACGGAAATTGATATGATCATTGCCGCGGCCATTACGGCAGCGGAACAAAAGAAACCTGTTTTCTTCATCAGTATAACCTCTTATACGATAATGGCACCATAATAGCACTCTTTTCGGCCTGGAAATGCTTAGCCGCAAAATTGCCCTATCTTTGTTTCTTCGTTGTTACATAACAAAAAAGGACAGCCTTTAAGCTGTCCTCAAAGTTCCATCTGTCAGGCCGCCCTACCCGTCTCTCGAGTAATCGGTGCCCTCAAACGACTCATATAAGCTGACGATCTCATCCTTCATGGAGATGAATATCTTCGCGAGCTGCGGATCAAAGTGGGAACCCTTCTCATCGTGGATGATCTTGAAAGCGTCTTCATAAGACATAGGTTTCTTATAATATCTTTTACTGACAAGCGCATCGAAAACATCCACAAGCGCCATTATCCTTGCTTCAAACGGGATACGGTCGCCGCGCAGATGCTGGGGATATCCGCTTCCGTCGTATTTCTCGTGGTGATAGTGAGCGACATTGGTAGCGACCCTTACAAACTCCTTATCGTCAACGTCCACAAGGACTTTGCTCACTATGTCGGCGCCCTTTGCCGCATGGGTCTTCATCTCATCGTATTCCCAGGATTCAAGGCCGGTCTTCTTCTTGAGGATGGCATCGGAAACGCCGATCTTTCCGAGGTCATGGAGAGGTGCGGAATTGACTACCGCATCCCAGAAATTCTCGGATTTGTTGAATTCGGGAAGCGTTCTCAAGCGTTCAACGAATGCAGCGCAGCATGCAGTTGTCCTGTTGATGTGACCGCCCGTTGAGTTGTCTCGAGATTCGATCATGGCTGCCATGCCGAGGATCGTGGAGCTCTGTAAGGATTTAAGCTTCTTGGCCTGCTTGTCTGCTTCACGCTGGAGTCTTTCCCCCTTGAAGCTCAGCTGCTCGATCCTGTTCTGCTGTGCGGTATCGTCCACGAGCTCGACCAGATAGCCTTCGATCCTGCGTCTGTTGCCGAAATGAATGAAGCTCAGCTCGGTATTAAGGTGCTTCCTCTCCTCTGGATTACGGTCATTGATGACGACATCGTCTTTGATGAACTTCTTCTTGATGTCTTCCCTGTCAGCATACATGCTGGTATCGTGCATCCACTTGAGAATACCCTTCAGAGCATAATTCTCGGCATTGAGCCTCGTATCGATCGTCGCATTCACGAGTTCCGGGAAGAACTTGTAAGCGGCGGTATTGCATCCTACGAAGTTGAAATTCCTGTCAAATACCATGTAGGCATAGTTGTTGACCTCTTCGATCTTTTCCTGAACGCTCAGAGTGACATCATAAAGCGACATTCTGGTCGAAGAGTAGTTGAGCATTATGCCGCATGCCAGATAGAAGAACGGGAGAAGCTCGTAGCGCATCCGGACAAGGAGCTCGGTTACGTATACGACGAAGACCATGAACATCATTCCGACGAAGATGATCATCGTCCTGAACGAAGCCTTGCGTCTTCCCGTATAGGTCAGGACCGTAAAGAATATCGAGAGCGCCATTTCAACGCCTAAGATGATAAACCTTACATAATAGAAAGGTCCCGGAGTGGTTATCAGATTGGCCGGCGGACCCGGATAAAATACAGCTTCCGCATAATAGAACGTGAATTTCTCGCTCAGCATGACCATGAGGTACAGCACGATGTTGAAGAAGGCCATGGAAAACACGAACCAGTCCGGTATCTTGGACTTGCTGAAATCCACAAGCTTAAGCATTACCAGGAACGGAAGGAATATTCCTCCTATGTACCCCAGGGAATTGGCGATGAATGCGGTATCAACCGAACGTGCGGTCGCGAAAAAGTAGTAGCCGACATTGCTGACAAGCATAATGACGGACATAAGAATCTCGAGAAGATTGTTGCCGCGCTGGGAATAATAGACAAGAAAAGCTAAGCTAAACATGCTTAGCAAAACGATTATACCCAACAAATTGGCATATATTCCAGCCATAACAACCCCGTTGACAGTTTTACTATCATTGTCTATTTTATCTCATTTTTTCTGATTATTGTTAAAAAATTTGTGCTATTGTTTTAAAAGACTAGAAAGAAAGGGGAAAGAATCTGTGCCGTCAGTCAAAGACCGGTTCCTTTCAATGCTGATAAACAGCAAGGATTATATCTCCGGAGAGAACGCCAGCAAGACTCTCGGCGTCTCCCGTGCAGCGGTCAATTCTGCCGTCATGGCATTAAGGGACGACGGTTACGGAATAGATTCGTCCACCAACCGCGGTTATCTGCTTACTTCCAGGCCGGACAGGCTCGGGTACGGCGACATCGGCGCGTTCCTGCCCGATGACCGCATGGCTTCGGTAACGGTACTCCCCGTAGTCGATTCCACAAACAATTACTGCAAGGACCTGGCTCGCAAAGGATCTCCTGCAGGAACCGTAGTCATTTCAGACTGCCAGACCGGAGGAAAAGGACGCCGCGGCAGAAGCTTTGCCTCCCCTGCCGGCTTGGGGATCTATCTTTCCTACCTTATGAGACCCGTGACCGGAATAGACAAGATCTCCGAGATAACCTGCTGGGCAGCCGTTGCGGTTTGTGAAGCCATAAAAGACTGCTACGGACTTGATACAAACATCAAATGGGTCAATGATGTCCTGATGAACCGGTTAAAGATCTGCGGCATTCTGACGGAGGCCTCGGTAGAAGCCGAAAGCGGAACGATCGACAGTCTTGTTATCGGCATCGGCATAAATGTAAACGAGAAGCGCTCTGATTTCCCTGACGAGCTTTCTTCCGTTGCGACTTCCATTTCGATCGAAAACAAAGGCATTGTCTTCATGCGGTCAGAACTTGCCGCAGCATTGATATCAAGACTGGATGCCCTCTCGTCAGGATGGCCGGAATCCCACGAAAAGTATTTAAAATCCTACCGTTCTTTCTGCATAACGCCGGGCAATCGCATCGCGGCTTTCACTACCATGGCAGGCGATACCGAGCCTAAGAACGGTGAGGCACTATCGATAGGCGAAGATTTCTCTTTGGAAGTCAGATTTGACGGCGAAGACAACGTAACAAGCCTTAAGAGCGGCGAGGTCAGTGTCCGCGGTCTCTACGGCTACACCTGATGCGGTCTATACCGTAATGTAATCTTTAACCCTTTCAAACTTGGACTCTCCGATGCCGGAGACCTTCTTGAGATCGTTCACGGATTTGAACGGATTCTTGCTCCTGTATTCGATTATCGACTTCGCAGTCACTTCCCCTATTCCCGGAAGCGTCTGAAGCGTCGCCTGATCGGCGGTATTGATATTCACTTTCCCGCTGCTTTTTGTCTGAGAACCGCTTCCTTCAGCACCCCAGATAAACGAATCCTTGCCGCGTATAACGCCAGTTCCCGCTGAGTTGTCATTGCCCGCCTCTTTGACTGTCGGTATGTAAAACGACATGTTCGAGTTGATCTCATATACCAGATTCAAACTGGTCACCGCGGCATCGGCGTTAAAGCCTCCGGCCTTCTCAACCACGTCATTAAGTATGGATCCGGCAATCACGCTGTATACCCCGGGATTCCTTACAGCTCCACAGATATACACCTGAACCGTACGCACTGACTCAATAGGCTGTCCGGACGCAGCATTTACAGTGCTCCCGCTCTCTTTTGGCTGAGTTTGGGCAGGCTGAGATGTCACAACGACCGTCTCGCTCCCTCCCCTGACAGTTCTTACGATATAGTCGGCGTTGCCTTTCAGGACGATCTTGTATATGAAAGCAAAGCCCGCTATCAGCATAAATGCCGCGGGGTAAAGGAATGGCTTGAACTTTTTGATATTGATAGACATGCCAAAAGCATATCACGGTTTGTTGTCGTATTTTACCGACAAAAACCGACAAAAACCGACAAAGAAACGGTTCTCAGTATATGGTGGGAATCTTTGTATCCGGAGTTAAACCGTACTTATTCCTGTATTCTTCAAGATCGGCGGCGCTCTTAATCAGCATTACATCTTCAAAGACGCCGGTATGGCGGTTCTTAAAGCCTGCGACCTTCTCTCCCGTGCAAATAGAGGACCTAATTACAGGCTCCCATTCATCCGATGAATAAACGCGGGTTTTCTTGCCAAACATAGGCAATGATTATTCGGCTTTGCCCTTCTTTTCCCAAAGGGTTGAGATATCGTAATTAGCGCGCTCTTCGGGATGGAAGATGTGAACTACGACATCCTTGAGATCGATAAGGATCCAACGGTCGCCTGACCTGCCCTCGATATGATCTACCATGATTCCGCAATCGTTCTTGAGCACGTATTCGACTTCGTCTGCGAGAGCCTTGATCTGTGTTGTCGAGTTACCGCTGCAGATAACGAAATAATCCGCGAGCGTTGTTTTACCCGTAACATCAATGGTCTCGATATCGATACCCTTCTTTGAATCCAGAATCTCTACGATCTTCTCGGCAAGTTCTTTGCTTTCCATCTGTATCTCCTTATAAAATGATCGGTCTTACCGTCTTTGATATTATTAAAGCCCTAAATCGCGAAGCATGTCAACATTGGACGGATGAATGACCTTGCCGTTCGATTC
>JAEEGL011673845.1_pt1 | contig 19158 bp, 6 predicted proteins | sample 9134231 | NCBI WGS metagenome assembly JAEEGL01 (sample SAMN16246548, study PRJNA631951) | gut metagenome | biome: gut microbiome; feature: rumen; material: fiber-attached | host: Bos | place: Iran: Karaj | collected 2018-10 | reverse complement strand
CGCTCCAAGAGCTGACTGAACAAGAGCCTTTCTTTTCTTTCCCGAAGGTGACCACGGATTGACTGTCTGAAGGTAATCATTACATACTCCCTTAAACGTATCAACAACGAAGATCATCTGTTTGAGTATCTTCGAAAGATCTGGTTCACCGCCAGCAGTCAACATGCCCACGCAGTATTTACCCAAGAAATCCGGTTCATTATAGGGCTTGAGACCGGCAAGGACCCAACCCATCTTCTCACCATTTTTACCCTTGTTGGACAAAGAAAGCAGCTTTTCAAAATCCTGAAAGAAAAGCTCTCTGTGCACAGGATTCGCCTGGGTTTTCTCCAGATTAAAGGGCTCTGATTCAACTATAGCCTCCATTTCATCCAATGCTTCTTCATTGTCCATCACCGGATCGGGTTCCTGAAATGGAAAGCCCTCTTTCTCCATCCTCTTAGTAGTCCTTTTTCTGTCCTCTCTCCTAAGACCTTTAATCCTTTTAAAAGCTTTTTTCATGTTCAAATAGCTAGCCATTGTTACCCTCCTAAATAAAAATCAGTACAATCAATCCTCTTCTTCTACCGCGTCAAAAAGCTGATACCTGGCCGTCCACACTGTCTCAGTAGGGTGGGCCGCATCACCTGCCAGCTTTTCTATTATCTTTTTGGATACATCATTGATGTACGGAATGCGCATCTTGGTATCCTCTCCGTAAAGATCTATTGATCTGTCCAGACAATACTTGAGCATGGACATGAGCGACATCTTTTGATCCCCACTATCGGCCCAAACCATCACAAGTTCGTCCTTTTCATGACCGATGAAAAGGCTGGCATCCTCCATAACACAGCTCAGTTTCTCATCGATATTTCCGGTCCTGGTAAAGTACGAAACCGGATATGTCAGGCTGATGATATTTTTCCTTTGAGCGCTCTCCATATCATCCAGTGGAATAACACCCTTGGTCCTGGCCTTTTGCAAAACCTCCGAAGAAACCATATCACCGATCCTCACAGTGTACTCACCAAGCCCCTCGTCGATCTCCATGAAAAAGTCAAGGTATGTAAAAAGCTCCATAAGTCCGGTATCGGACTCCTCGCTAAAGGAAGCCTCCATACGATAGATATCCTCCATGCCCGAAAGAACAAGTGAGAGTCGATACATCATCTCTGTGGCAAATCCTCGTCTGCGATACTCCGGAAGCACATAAAGACTCTCGATAATTGCTGCTCCATCTGTAAGGTAAGCACAGACAGCGCCTGCTGCCTTATCGTCATCATATATACCGATAGCTACCGCATCACCCTCCTCAACATGGTACTGGGCATCCAGTTCAATAAGAGGCCGTATCTCATCGGGAATCCCATCTCTTAAATCAAGTAATTCTACCATTTTAACTCCTATTATTTTTCAAAACTATCTAAAGCAGATCAATGACCGTAAAGATCCCCGATAAAGTCTACATTCTTATACGGATTGATCATGAGATACTCCTCTGCCATACGCTTCATATCATCTATGAGATCCTGTAGATCCGAACGACTCATAAGTTCGCCGCTGACCGCCCTGGCAATCTGCTCAAGCCACTGAACACTCTGATCATCACCGTTGGAGAGAAGGTGGTCTGTAAGTTCATCCACAAAATCCATGAGCTGTGTGAATCCCTTTTCGGACACCTGGGAAAGATCAACTTCTCTACCGCCGTACTTGTCTCCGATCTCATCCACTCTCTGTCCGCCAAAGCTGGAAGCCTTTTCAGCGGTAGCAAAGATATCATGTCTGTGGCCCTGCTGATTGCGTACCATAAAAGCATCGCTCTCAAACCCTATAAGCATGCCGGGATTCTTTTCCTTATCTCCCTTTTCAAGATGCATATAAAGATGACCGCAGCTTCCGTCATTACGAAGTTGTCTCACCTCTCCACCGGGTCCGGGGATGCCGACATTGCCAAGTCCGCCTATGGCAACATTCATACCCTGCTGATTAAAGGGCGTGAAGCTCTTTTTCTCCTTGGCCTCCTTGGTACCGTCCCTGCGCTTGAGTTGAAGATTGTGCGTCGCACCGAATCTTTTCTTGAATGGTGCTAAACCTACAAGGCTGCTCACTACCTCCGTAGTGGCAGTCTCGGAATAATCCTGAGTTCCGGGAAGGGTATACACAACTCGTGAACAATGTGCAAAGGCATTGGCCACAGGTCCCTGCCAGGGACGTTCCGGAGCATTGATATTATGGTTTTTCTCTGTCAACTGTCCCACATGAGCAGCCAGAAGTGACTTGATCATAAACTGCTGAGACCGGATATTTTTCCACTTCTCGGTCTCTGTAAAATCATCAGGTACGGTACTTTTGTTTTTAGTCAGAGTGGCTACCATGATCTCCTGATTAAAAAGTGCATCCAGCTTTCTATACTTTTCTACTACTGCCTCTTCCACGACTGTGGAGTGGATAAAAAGTGAAATCCCCGCACGTAAAAGAGGATTGAGCATCTCCTTGACATACTCGGGATTTTGTTTCATGCTGGCTACTATAGCCTCGGGAGTGAAGTTCTCGCCGTACAAATTGACAAATCTAGCCATGTAAAGAGTTGCAGCGCGGTTGCGAAGGACCGGATCCAGTTTTTCAAGCATGGAGCAGTCTCCTGCAAGCGCCAAATTCATCAGTTCCTCACCGGTCATCTTCTGACCATTGATCTTCTTTGTTTCGGAAAGAAGATGCTTGATATAGGGTTTTTCCATATCCTGAGCGCTGACAAAGGTACTGGCAGATTTCATCTGCTCATATTTCTTTTTCTCTGCATCCTTCTCATTTTTGGACATAGAAGAATAAGGCCTCTGCGCCAACGCGGGCCTTTGCTGTTGCTGCTGCCTCTCATCAAGATAGACGATCCCTCTTCTGTGTTCTACCTCCTCCTCGTGAAGCAGATACCGATTAATAGATTGTTCCTTTAGTTTTGTGGTATTTAACTGTTGATCTGACATGTGACCTCTCCTTTTTCTACCCCAAAATTACGCTGTCCCCAAACAGCGTACCCCTCATCGGAAACACTGACAGAAAAGCATAGACAAGATCAGTATTTCCATAAAACGCTTAAATGATATCACACGAACTTATACAGATTCTGCACAGATTTATTCACCGTATTTTTTCCACAGTTCTCCGTTGGTGAGCTCAGCCCAGGAATACTGGATCATATACTCTCCGTTGTAGGCATCAACAGCTCCGGGCTTACCTTCAAGAAGATCATAGTAATCACAGGCGATCCTGGTAGTATCAAGTCTCATGCCTCCGCGAGTACGGATAAGGACATCAGGAAAGCCTGCCTCCTCAAAGACCTTGGCCAGATCCCGTCGGATCCCGTTGAGATATGAATACCCCAACTCGTCTCCTGACTCTTCATCACCAAGGACGGAAGCGATCTCTCCGTTAGTGCATACTGTTCCCTGCCGGTCAATAAGATAGGCCAGCAACTCTTTTGATTTTGAATATGAAAATGATGGCGAATTGCCGCGAATATAAAAATCGAAATTGCCGAAGCAATGAGCCCGAAGAGGGGGCTCCTTTTTTGTTTTTTCCTCAACAGGAAAACGGAGCATGGAAAACTCCCTGTCCAGTTTTTTCTTGGTGACAGGCTTAGTGATATAGCCACTGGCATGAAGTTCCATGGCCTCCTTGGTAAAGCCGTCAAAACCGGTGGTAAAGATGATATTGATACGTGGATGCCTCTCCGCAAGAACACCTGCAACCTCTATCCCATCATATGGCTCCATCATAATATCCAAAAGCGCTACATCAAACGTAGTGCTTTTGGCCGCATTAAGAGCCTCATCGGATTTTTCAAAAGTCTGTATGTTGGCATCAGGTACGATTTCGGACAAGATGTCGCAAATTCCCTCACGAGCCACGCGCTCATCATCTACTACCATAATGTTCATATCATTTCCCCTTTGGAATCTTAATTACTGCCAATGTTCCGCCGCCGCTCTTACCCGATATCTCTAACGAACCCCCGGATATAAGTTCAAGCCTGCGCCTGAGATTGGCAAGACCCACGTGCTTTCTTCCGTCGTCGGGAATGCGTCCCATCCTGTAGCCTACACCATCATCCTCGACTGTAACCTCAAACCGGTCTTCGTACTCTCTGGTAGCAACCTTGACATGAAGAGGATGACCGGTCTTATTGATATTGTGTTTGATACAGTTGCCCACCAGCGGTCTGATAGACAGAGGCGGAAGAGAAAATTCCTCACAAGCTATATCATATTCTATCTCAAGATTTTCCTCGAATCTGAGTTTTTCGAGATAGATATACATCTTGGTATTCTCAAGTTCCTCGTCAAAAGGAATTGGTTCCTGCGTAGTAATGGCCGCAAGATTGGCTCTGAAAAAGTCCGAAAATTGACCTATGGCCTCCTGAGAAGCAACCGGATCCTTGACGGAAAGATGATAGATCGTATTAAAGACGTTGTACATAAAGTGAGGCTGAACCTGCTGGATCATCATTGCAAGCTCGCTCTCAGTAAGTTTGTTCTGCTGTACCAGGTACTCCCGCTGTACATCGATGTGTTCAAGCTGATACAAAACAAACAGACAAATAGCCATGGCAAGATAAAGAAGATTGGGTCCGCCCAAAAAAGACCTGAGCACAGAAACAATGATGGGTATTGCAAAATAAGTTAAATAAAGCACCAGTTGTCTGGGCTTTAAATAATTGGAATATGCGATAAGCATCATTATTAGGATGGCTACTTCCAGATATCCAAAAAGCTGACCTACCAGATAGTAGATCGAGGATGAAACCTTGCCATCTGCTCCTACAACCACCAGGCCGCTGTGCTCAAGATACAGCCAGTAAACAAATCCTCCAACCGAAAGGATAACATTGATCATGTACCAGATCCTATGAACCGTAGTCTGCTTTGAGCATACCGTCCAAAGGAAATAGGAAAAGGTTCCCAAAAGCGCATAATAACCTGCAGAAGAAAGATCATCCAAAACCATCCTAATATCGGAAAATCCTGATCCCACAAGAAAATAGGAAATACCCTGGGATGCCAACATAACAAAAAGAAGCAACAACATGACAAAGTAGAGAACGCCGGATCTGCGGTCTCCACCTCTCGACATGCGATTGCCCCAAACACAAACTCCTATAAATAATGCAGCTGTAAGATCTGCGACGCCTGTAATTATGTCTAGCATGATAAGTCTCCTCTGCCTTTGAAAAATGGCTCAATGAATATTATACAAGTCCTTGGGGGGACAGGTCAAGAAAAAACGGGTGCAAATGGCTTCTTTTAGCCACTTGCACCCGATACCCTTGTTTTTTTTATAACTGCTTTTTGTATTCTATGGCATTGCCTATTCCTACCATCTTGCCAAGAGCGATCTCGTGATTCCCAAGGACATCCTGCATAACATTGATAAATCCCTTGACGTAATGTCCGTGAGTACCGGAATGACGATAGTACTTATCCCTGACAAGTGCGTGCTTGTATACAACTCTTCGGAAGATGAGCATGAACCTCTTCTCCGCTTCGATCCTCTGCTTTTTCACCTCCGGCTCATCCGGTTCATTATGGAAAAGCTTTTTGATGTAGAGATCCTGAAGTCTCCTTCTCTCATCATAAGCTGCCCGGAGCTGCTTTCCATACTTCTTATCCTCAAAGTAGATAGCACACTGCTTTTCAAAAAGAGCATTATCTTCATCCATTCCGGCAACAAACTGGACCGCAAACATGCTTGCTCTTCGCAGCCTTTCCTTAGCCTTTTCAAACTCCTCCTTCTCCTTGGGCGTCAGCTCATCCACTCTTGCCTCATACTTTTGTGTCTCCTCAAAGGCCTCTTTAAACTCCGCAGAATACTCTCCGTATTGATACTCGCCCTTTTCGTTCTTCTTCCAGTAGAACTCTTTATCTCCCTTACTTTTGAGTCCGCTAAGAACAGCCTCGTAGGGAGACAGGATACGGAAATGATCAACTATCTCGGGTGAAAGCACCTCCATAAACTCTTTGGTGCTTTCAAGATCCATAACACCGGACGTCTTCAGTTCTACATACTTTTTGACGAATTCATCCTCTGCCGCTGATTTTGCAGGATCCTTTTTGGTCTTTCTGGCCTTTTCAAGACTGGCCGCTATGGAAAGAGCTACCGGGATCTGTTTTTCGAAGACATCCATAAACTTCTCAAAGGCCTCTTCATCAGTGGCCGCAAAAGCCTCTCCTGCAAGTCTGTTGAGCATGAAATTGCCGCCGAAAAGATTTAAGCATTCATCCGGCATCATCATAAGGGCATTGGTGATAATGGAGTTGGCTAAGTAACAATAATTAAAATCTTTCTCCATGCCCTTTTCTTTTATTTGCTCATAACTCATACCCTTATATTTTTTCAGGCCCTCAAACCTCTTGCGGATATCAGCTGCATTTTTGTTTATGGTGTCAAATTGTTCTTTAGCCTCTGCCATGCCCTCCTTAAGTTTAATAAAGTCTCGCATGTACTTGCGGTCGAAGTCCTCCGGATCTTTGGAACGAAGATCGGACTTTACTTTTTCCTCAGTAGGATCCATATAAGCTGTCAGAAGTTTCTGATCCTCTTTTATAGCAGTGGTTGAAACGAGACCTGATCCCACATTACGATTGGCCTGAGCAATAGGGTCAAAGCATGTCGTGCCCATCACGACTACCGGTGCCCTGTCCAAGGTATTAAGTGCTGTTCTTAGGCTTTCAACCACTGTCCTGAACTCGTTGATGGTATTCTCAAGTCTCTGCTCACACTGAGAGAAATTCTGGACCTCTCTCGGCAGTTTTATGCCAAGTTCCTGACACTTAAGGAGAGAAACAAATATCTTCTCACCTGTACGTTCTCTGGAGCCGAGAGAAAAGATCTCCTTGAGTTCCTTTTCCAGATTACCCTTGATGGCGTTTTTCTGTTCCTTTTCCATGCTGTTGTAAGTATTGCCCTTATCAAGAGCCAACAGTTTTTCAAGACCCTCGATGTAGTTTTCCGTATTGCCGAAAAAGGCTGCCGCCATCATCTTTACGATAGCCTTGACCTTATCACTCGGAAGCTGGGTAGCGTTACCGTAATCAAGGACCGTTGCCTTTTGATCATTGATCATGATATTGCCGGCATGAAGATCACCGTGATGGAAACGGGACTCAAAAAGTGCCTCATCGATCCACTTTGCAACGAGAGCCTCTATATGGGAATAACGCTCCTCAACCTCTGAAAGCTTTTCTTCAAGTGCCTGCCTGTCCTTGTAGTATTCCTCCATCTTATATCTGTTGACGATATATTTGGAATCCGAAGTAACATCGGGATTAATGTATTTTTCAAGGATCTTTGAACCATAGCCCTTTGTTTCCTCTATATAGCGGTCAAGGGTCACACCCTCCGCCTTGTTCATAACGATATAATCCTCGCCTGCGGGAATGTCCTTGTTAAGCTTGACGGAAGTAAGTTCCTTTCCCTCGTAGATCTTACCGCTTACGATATTCTTACCCTCGTTCTTAAAGTTAAGCTCCTCGTAGATCTTGGTAAGATGGGCATTAAAGGAGGCTTCCATCACGCCGTCACCGTCAGTCTTTTTCGCACAGTCAATAATGAATTTCTTTTCATTTTCCATGCGACGCTTAACATCTGGACGGAGGAGTTTGACAACTACTTCCTGAGTCTCTCCTGTCTTTGCATAGGTCACATCACAAAGATAGGTCTCGGCTATGGATGCCGCACCAAGAGATCTGATTTTATTGATGGAACTTATCTTTCCGCCGGAAGCATCTCTGATCTCATCAAGTTTCTTCTGAACATAATTATCCGGAATAGGTCTGAGATCGGACTTAACTACGGAAAGCGCACTCTTAAACTCGGCCGGGAGCATCTGCTCGGGAACGCCCTGGAAAAGCTTTTGCATAAGAGGACCTGCTCCCTTGAGCATGGATGCAAAGTAAGCTCCGCCTCGCTGTCTGGAATTCTCGCGAAGCTTTCTGGGCTTCATATCTTTGATCACGTAGGACATCATAAAGCGGCGCTCTGAATCGGATGAATTCTTGTAGTATCCCTTGAATACCTGATCCAGGAATCGGCCCTGTCCCTTTTTGGTATCGAATACCATATCTCTGATCTTGGCAAGCTTTTCTTTTCTGTCGTAAGCTTCCTCTTCTGCCTTTTTCTCGCGGATCTCATCTTTGGTCAGAGGCACAAGAGTACCATTCTTATCATCATACTTATAGTCGTAGAGCTCCCACAGGTCCTTCATTGCTTCTCCGCTGCCACCGAACATGTTCTCTGTTGCGGAATCCAGCTGTTTTTGAAGCATTGCATCACCGGCATCGATGGCGCCGGAAAGAACATCATCATAAGCATTGAGAAGATCATTCAATTCTGCGGACCGTAAAATTGTGCCAAGAGTTTTAGCACTGAGTTTCTTCCCGCCCGCAAGCTCATTTATCTTATCAAGAACCTTATCAAGGTAGCTTCCCTTGATGTTTGAAAGAAGACTGCGCTGATCGTCGGAAATACGTCCCTGTACTTCTCCCAGAGGGCCGCCCCATCCGGGGATCTCAGGCTTTTCAGCTTTTCTTGCCTCCGCCAGTTTGATAAGTACATCACTGTGGGAAGAAAGGATCTTCCGAACCTTTTTATCCTGCGCTACAACATTGCCCTTTTCATCATAGACGTCATCACCTGAAACCAACTCCCCGATGAGATCAAGAGCCGATACCGCATCCTCTGACCAGGGTGTTTCCTCGTCAATGGCCTTGGCACAGATCATCTTCTCTGACTCATCCACACGAAGTTCAGGTCTGCTTGTAGCACGGACCCTCTCCTCTTCGATACGGTTTTTAAGCCACGACTTCTCAAGTTCTGCCTCCATGGCTGCCAGCTGATCCTGCTCCTTGATGCGGCGTGCCAGTTTGCCTGCGGAAGTATTGGCCGCCTCGGCTATTTTCTTATAATGATTGATGGCCGCTATATAGCTGACAACGACCTTTTCACCATTATCGATGATCGTAACCGCCTTGGTCTCAACCAGCTCCTTTTTAGCAGCATCAGTCTTTTCTCTTTCTTTTTTGATGTCATTTTTGCTGGGTCCAAAGCCAAACATCCTGGTCTTGATCTTGCCTTTTTCAATATACTTGCCGGCTGCAAAGAGCTCATAGGCATCCTCAAGTTTTTTACCCTCTGCTTTCAGATAATCCTCGATCTTGGCCTTCTCTTTATTAGCATTGCTTGCCTCAGTGAGTTTTGCCTTGCGCTCTGCCTGAAGGTCCAAAAGAAGCTTATCTGTCTTATCGATGCTCTTATCCTCCGCGTTATGAAGGAGTTTGTCCTCAAGGATCCTATAAAGAGTAAGTGCGGAAAGATCCAGGATATCTGTCCTCTTTATTGCACTGTCCTTGGTAAGTTCAAAGATACAAAGTTCACGAAGGTTGGCCGCATCCACCTTGTTGCCGCACTCTGCTTCGTGGGCAAGCTGACGGATCATATCCATATGGTCTACACCGGTAAACTCATCCCTTGAAGATGTAAGTTCCGTACGCAGTTGCTCGTTGCTCTTATCCACTCCATCGGTGAGCACCTTTTTGGCCATGTCAAAAAGAACGCTCCAGGGCAGATCCTTGTAAGCATCTGTATCTATGTCCGAATCCGGGCTCTTGCTTCTCTGTGCAATTATGAAAATAGCTGCCTCGCGAAGGGTCTCAATATCCTCGCCCTTCTCGCTTTCAGCTTTAAGAAGGACCCTGGCGCTCTCTGAAAGATCATGAAGGTCCTTGTTGGAGAGGTTCTTAAGTTCCTGTGGTGTAAAGGCAGTACCGTTATTTCTAAAGGCTGCCGTATTCTTTGCATATGAATATGCGGCATATTCTCTGTAGAGGTGATTATCGTCAAAAGATTCACGATCCTTCATACGCTCCTCGAGTTTCTCGTCAGTAAGACTTTCTTTTGCCTTCTCGAGATTTATAAGAAGATTTTCTTTCATCTTCTTTTTGTCAGCTAAGTCCGAGTCCATACTTACAAGAAGATCCCTGAGCATATCAGCGGGAAGCATGATAAACCTGTCAGCCTCGTATCCGGAAAGCTCACTGATAACAGCTGCCATCTCAGCCTTGAGTGCAAGTATGTCCTCGTACTTTGTCTCTTTTCTTTTTTCTACGTTAGTTGCATCATTGAATTTTCTTGAAGTATCAAAAATAAGATTGCGTCTGCGGCGGATCTCGGCTCTCCTTTTTGTACGGAGATTTCTGGCATCGATACCTCTTTCCTCAATTACGGTATCGAATTCAGACTTGCTCAGATTGCGAAGATTATCATTGAGTTCTCTAAGATCTCTTCTTCTCTGAGCTGCCCTGACAGCCGCCTCACGACGCTTTTTGGCATTCAAAAGTTCCCGGCGAAGCTCCTGCTTCGTCAGTATCTGATGAGCATGCATCAAGTTACCAAGCTCTGCTGTATCACGTTCGTGAGCCCTTCGAAGAGCCTCCTCTCTTTCAAGGCGCTCCTTCTCGAGACGCTCCAACTCCTTTTGACGTTCCTGTTCAAGACGCTCTAATTCCTTTTGGCGCTCCTGCTCAAGGCGGGCCATTTCCGCTTTGTAATTCTCATCATAGAGTCTCATCCCGGCTTCAAGCTCAGCCTCTGCCTGCTTCTGCTTGAATTCTTTTATGGCATCATCTATTTCCTTAAGATCAGGATCATCCTCTACAGTATTACCTCCGTACTGGATCTCCAGTAACTCGGCAATTTTCTTATCATCCAAGGGTTGATCATCCCCATCAAAAGCCTCATGCTCATCTTCCATTTTGACAAGACGATCATATTCAAAAAGGACATCTCCGGCTTTTTCTCTGGATTTAAGTACCTCGATAGCATAATAAAAATCAGGTTCCTGGGTCTCCATTGTAAGTTTGAACCTGAAGGACTTGCGCATCTCGGCCAGAGATTTGGACTTGCCTATATTCCTAAAGAGTATGGAATTACCAAAAGCCTCTATATATCGGGCTCCGCCTTGAAATGCATAATCCTCTGTTGCTTTTATAAGATCACGCACTGCATCCTTGCGTCTGTCTCCCTTTTTCGAAAAGCGATATCCCGCATTTTCCTTGAGATAAAACATGGACGTCTCCATAAGCTTAAGCAGCATCTCCTGCGCATCCTGAGTATCATAATCATCATACTCATCCCTAAGCTTTATCATCTTTTTAGCCGCAGCAATAAGAGGCTCGGAGGTATCCTTATGAGTACCGTGTCCCTCCCAGTCAATGATATTCTGCAAAAGCTGCTCAAGGTTTTCAGGGATCCTTTCAGCCACATCCGCCTCTTTGGCGAGCTGCTCCAAAGGCTTGATCTTATCTTCTTTTTTCAGCTTATCCGGCATATTCTTGTTCACTTCTTTACGAAGTTCCTGCTCTTTAAGTCTGAAATAGGACTCATCAGCAAGGATCTCATTGCTCACATCCTCGTGGTGGATCCGATACTTTTCGAGATCTTCATGTTCTTTTTGGTTCTCCTCGATCTGCTTTTTTTCTTCTTCTTTTTTTTCGATGCTCTCGTATAATAAAGTACTGTCGTCCATGCTTTCTCCTTTTAAGTTTTACTTGAAATCCTCTGTGCCGGCAAAATCTACGTGGAAGAAACGGTTCATGAAGTCGTTGAGTTCCAGCTCGTCAACTCCGCCTGTAGCGTCGTCACGATTCTGAATAGTCTTCACCGATCCGTCCTGCTGCTTTTCATAAACAACATGAGTTGATGCCCAAGGGTTTCGAACCCTGATAAACTTATGAGTGATCTCTTTTCTTTCGTCAACACCCGGTTGATACTTCGGATTGGGAACCGTCATGGTCTTAACTCCAAGGACAGAATACTCATGAGTTGATGCGATACCGTCGAATACCGGCTCTCCGGTCTCCTCTGTCTCCGCAAGATCAGGTCTGAAATTAAATGTACCTGCAACGATTGCCTTTCTTTGCTCTATTCCCTTTTGGATCTCATCGAAGGTATCCTCTGCCTGTTTTGAATAGTAGCCGGTAAAGTGCTCATAGTTTAGGACGGTATTCTTGGCTGCATCCTTAACAAAGGACTTTAACATCTGCTCCGCACAATCCTTGATCCGCTGCTCAACATTGGGGATGTTGCTCATATTCCTGAGCTGATCCTTGGTAGTACCTGTAGTAAGGATAGTATTAACAGCCTCGGCATACTTGGGATTGGCAGCCAGGTTATCCGCATTGATCAGTGAGATCTGGGACTTCATCTGTTCCATGGTCATAAATGCTCTGAGCTTGCTGTCATTTTGGGCTATATTCTCTCTGATCTCAAATCCGGAAAGGAAATGAGCTACGATCTCTGATGCCATTTCCTCAATATTGGCCTCGTTTTCCCATTCTCCCTTTCTGTTTGAGTAGTCCTGCTCGGAATCATATCCAAAGGTTTTCAGCACGTCGTTCTTTTGTTTGAAAAGATCTTCCTTCTCTTTCAGTTCAGCTACATATCCATCGTATTCCTTTTGAACATTGGCACTAAGCTTTCCGCCCTTTTTCACATGAGCATCTGCTTTTTGGATCTTGCTCTTGAGATCATTGATGCGGGTTTGCAAAACTCTGATCTCTACTACAGTATCCTTGGCATCTTCCTCAGCCTTCTTTCTGCTTACGGATTTGATGGCAGTAATAGGATTATCCTTCCATACGGTCTCCAAAAGATTCTTGAAGGGATAGGACAGATTGTTCATGCTGGTCTGATGATTGGAGAAATCGATCCTGTTTATGCTGTGGACCTTACCGGTAAAGGCAGAGAGTACGTTAGCCGCAAAGCCTCCCTCAATAAGGTGTGCATCCACATCCTTGGTCTCTTCCTTCTTCAGACGCTTCTCAAGGAACTCCTCATACTTCTTTGCAAGTACGGGATCGGACTCGATGTAATCCTCCATGGCATTGGGCAACATCCACTTACTGATCTGCTCAGTGTTTATACGAGACTCATCCCGGAACTCGTTGTCGATCTTTTTGTTTTCCTTAATTTCAAAAAGCTTGGCCCTGTACTGTTCCTTCTGCGCGCCCTTAAGTTCCTTCATGAAATCAACAACGGCATTTTGTCTGACATTGGCCTGTCTCAGATACTGATGATAGGCCAGTTCCATGCAATTGACCCAAAGAGTACCCTTGGCGCCCTCGCCATCCAGCGTCTTTTTGGGAACGTTGATGTAAATAGGCTTTTTGATGTAAGAAACACCCTGGGCATTTAAGTCAATATTCGGACGATAGAAACGTACCGTAACGGTACCGTCACCGTTGTCCTTCATGGAATCCTTAATATATCCGGGATCCGTTGCCACCAAAGAAGCAAGTGTGCTGACAAAATAGCAGTCTCCCAAATGCCCCTGGATAACATCACTTACAGCGGGCTCATGAGCAAAAAGAGGAGCATTCTTCATGGACCTGGTCTTGACCTTCTTGCCGTCGCGATCGTAGTAGTTGCCCTTGGCCTTGTAGACCTTTGCATCTTTTTCCACCTGAAGATTGCCGTCTGACATGCTCGAGAAAAGTCCGCGATAATTCTTTATCATTTCAAAGACATTGGCATCATCTGCTGCGATCCTCTCGCCGCCCTGACCGTCGGTCTCAGTCTTTTTAAACTTTTCTACAGCTTTTTCCAGGGAATCAAGGGCCTTTTTCATCTCATTAAAGGCCTCATTCTCAGCCAAAAGTGCCTCATCCGTGGAGTACTTCCACTCGCCGCTTCCTCTATGCTGATAAAACTCTGCCTTCATATTGGCATAATTTGTGACAACCTTAAGGAAGGTCATGTACTTACCCTTGTACTTGGGAGAAACGTTTCTTTGCGAATCGTTTTCCACAAAGACAAGAAGGGACTTTTTCATCATATCCCTGCGTTGCTCGGAAAGGGTATTTTTGATCTGTTCCATATCAACAGTATTAACGGCATTGGCATTGCTGTAATACGCTATCTTCTGATCGATATCCCTGGTCTTTGTACCTTCGTCATAGCGCTTATTTTCATATTTGTCATTGATCTGCCTGCTGACACGAAGGATATAATCGTCCCTGGACTCCTTCTTATTACGGTAAGGATATGTGACTCCGTCCCGGTCTGTATATTCTTCTTTGTCCTTCAGTTTTCTAAGTGCGGTGAGCTCGGCATGCTCCACCCTCTTTAGGCGGGCCTTTTCTGCCTGAACCTTTTTAGCCACTTCTTTGCGCTCTTTCTGAAGCTGCGCGATGACAGCCCTGTTATCACCCTTGACAGCATCCCTCTGGATAGAATCTGCAAGGGGTTCTACGTCAAGAGTATTCCTGGTGATGACCTCCTCGGTAGCCTGCTGAACCTGCTGAACCTGCTGCTCCATCTCCTGAACCTGGATCTCCTGACCCTCATTTTCGAAATGCACCTTTTCACCGGGCATGCCCTTGGGCAGATAAACTCTGGTACTGATAAACTCACCTATTACCGGGTCGTCGTTTGTATAATTCCTGACAAAATCCACGCCCTTGGTATGAGAATACTGATCGGGAAGAGCATCATCCTGTCCCTCTTTACGGAGTCTCTCGTAGTCCTTCTCCACATCGGGGAACTCCTTTTTGACGTCCTTCATAGTCTCGTCATTAATGGGCTCGAGCCATACGATCTCAACTGCACCGCCCTTGGCCATAGCACCTGAACCCGTAAGCTTGCACGCAGAAAATAACGAATCTACTGAAAGGCTGTCAAAATCCTTGTTAGGATTCGATCTGTTATTGGACTCTTTGTAAATAAGGTTCCTACCCTTGATACCCGTGACAGTTACATAGTGACCTCCGTTGAGAACCGAAACGGGATTGCCTCCGTTCTTATTGAGGATCACTGCCAGACGGTTCAAAAATTCATCCTTCAAAAGCTCTATGGATTTTTGGGACTCCTCAGTCATAATGTTGATCTGCATTGCCTTTACCATGGCTCTGTTGTCGGTAGCCTTAAGGCAGTAATCAGCCATCATAAAGAGATTGCCCGAAGCAGATCCGGGCTTGGACCTGAACTTCTCGATATCAGCCTTTTTGGCCAGATAGTCATCCACCGCGCCGGGCTCAATAAATCCGCCGCCCAGCTCATTGCTTTTAAGTCTTGCTTTTTCGTTGTAATCCAGAGCCCCTGTGCCCAGAAAAAAGGTATCATGGATGGGCGCAAAATTCAGACTCTTATCCTCTTTGGAAAGCTTGGTGAACATGGCATTGACCATGGTAGCTCCGGAGCGTGCCCAACAGGACTGACCAAAGGACTGAGGCTTGTCCTGAACAACGTGAGGAAGAGCAGGGATGTCATAAGTAACGGGGTCTTTTTCCCGCTCTGCAAGTCGCTCCTGCCTGATCTTGTCTATAGCAAGTTTTTTCTCATGTTCAGCTTTCTTGTCCAGCATGCTGCGATAGTTCTCAAGATAGACCATGGCGTCATAGCTGACATCATATTTACCGCAGATCTCTGAGATCTTGTCGCAAAGCTTTCTGTAATACTGGGGATCTTCCAGATCTATGGACATTATACGGGCAAAGACTTCCTTGTCAGTCAGGGCCTCAAGAGAGCCGGGCACCTGACGCATTTTTCTTCCGTATACAGTGGTGTGATTGGTCTTTTCATTTATGGCAATCTTTTGCTTTTTGAAATAAACAGCCAACTCTGCGTAGGCCATGTCAAAGTCCGATGCTTTATCACTTATCTCATCCCGGAACTTCTTCTCATCAAATACTTTGCCCTCAGCCTCAACCTTCTGCTTTTCAGCGGCGAGACGAGATGCAAAGGCCGCATCTCTAAGTCCGGTATCGTACTTCTTGTCCTTGATACGCTTTTCTGCTTCACGGGCATTGACTCTGGCGATCTTTTCCTGCTTACGCTTCTGGGAATACTCTTCCTTAACGTAAGGCGCGGCAGGCTTATCCTTTTCCTTCAGGTAATTCCTGTAGGCATTTGTCACATTCATGGCCATGATAAGGAGCGATTGCCTGTTTGCCGCATCATACTTATCCTGAAATTCCGGGTCAGGCTTTTTTAATTCCACCTTTTGATCAGCCGTAAACCCATATTTTAACTGAGTATAATAAGAAAGAAAGTTCAGTATGCATTCAAATACGTGACTTTTTGCCATAAATGCCGGATTAGAGTCCAGAAACTGCCTTAGTGACGGATGAGCTTTTTTCGTCTGATCAAAGGAAACACTGAAATGCATGGTCTCATAAAGGCTGATGATCTCATCATCCGAAAGGCCATCTGCCCACATACCAAGCTTTTCAGTTAACACCCCGGGATTTGAAAGTTCAGCCTCCGATAATTCAGGCATGGGAGCATTGTCAAGAGCATGTGGAACTTGTTCTGAGAGCATATTCTCCCTTGTTTCAAAATCATCCTCCTCCCAGGCCTTGATCCACTGCAAATTCCACTGATGGTTCTCCATGTCCTGAGGTGAAACGGGATCCCCTGCCTCATCAAAATTAACATGACGAAGGACGATGGGGACGTCCCTGGTATAGGTACCATGAGCACCAGCCATCATAGCTATGTCCTTGCCCTTCTCGTACTGCTTCAGGTAAAGATCATTTTTGAATCCCGCTCTGTTGGCCTTTAAAAATGCCTTGTACATCTTAAAGCCCACCGGGGTCATCTTAGGTATATCCTTTTGAACCTCAGCAAGCTCTTTCATATATGCTTCACGACGATGTGCATTGGAGATCTGCTTGTTCGCAGGAAGCTGTGCCACATCTGCTATCATCTGTCTCATGGTGGCAGACTTGTCCGCCCAAGTACCGTCCTGGATAAGATCCCTGGCCTTTTCAAGTCTCATGGAATCCTCATGAAAGCGCTGCATGACTTCATTAACCATGTTCCAGCGAGCATTATTCTTTCTCTTACGGGGATTATGGATGTAGTCGCTGCAAGCCTTCACCGCCTCATCGAATTTAACGATCATGGAACCGATTTCTTTAGCGGTATAGACCTTCTCTTCCGAAGATTCCATAGCTTCCTTGGCTGTCCTGACCTTGTCCTTGACAAGTACCATCTCAGGACTGTCATCATGCAATGTCCGCTTGTGGTTTAAAAGCTGAGTCACTATGTCCGCCTCATAGGCAGGCGGCATAAAACTGCCTACATTGGCAAGAGTCTGCTGCAACCTGATCTGAGTAGCATTTGAAACAGACCCGGTCTGCTGAGTCTGATTTTGGACTTGCGTTTGCATAACCTGCTGACTCATCAGCTGCTGCTGAGAAGTCTGGGTTGTGATCTGCTGAGGATCCTCAGTAGTCTGAACAACTATGGGGGCATTAACTTCCTTAGCTTTTGTTTTATCCATGATAATCTCCTTTTACAGTTCCTTCGCAAGTACTACCGCAGCTCCGATATACTCAGGTTCATTCTTAAGCAGTTTCTCCGCCCGCTTATCCACTATTGGATCAATTGCATTAATGCATATGTATTTTTCACCTTGTCTACATCTATTTTTACTTAGGTCCGTCTACTACATATACTTTTGTGAAGTAACGGCGGAACTGTCCGAAGGTGAGGGTTTTTATGGCGCAATCCACTTCGCTGTTTTCAACCATGGTGTCCGCCAGTTTGACTGTACGATTCTTCATATCAACTTCTGTAATGCAGACGGTATGACCATCTGATACAGGAGCCTTATCTTCGAAGGCAACAGAGCCACTCGTATAATTATATGTAGTTTTATATTCGTAGCCTTCTTCGATTATTCCGTCACATCCGGCGGTGCCACCGATAAGCAACTTTCCGGCCTTCTGATACTCTGCCATCTGACCTATTACTTCGTCGCTGCCGGGAAGGTATTCTTCCTTTGCATATCCTTCCTCATCCTTGTCCGCTTCTCCCCCGGCTCTGTTATCCAGAACGATAGCTTCCTTTCCGAACAGCATCCTGGCTCCGACTATTTCGCCGCCTGAGTTAATGTCGTTGACGGAAATACATTTCTTCTCACAAAAATCCTTGCCCCGGGCCTGTTCATTTGCCAGTGCGTCCCAATCCGTTTCTTTCAGCAGAACGCCGCCATTTTGGGAAAAAGGACTTTCGTTGGGATTATACTTGAAATCCCTCCTGTTCATAACAACTGCTACTGCCTTTTCAACCAGGATCATCCACAATGCTCTATTGTCGATCTCTTTTTCGCCGGTCTTTTGATCGATATCCGGATATATCCGTCTGGACTTATCAACTACTATATCCACCGGAATTCCGTTGGCGTCGTGAAGTCTTACAATTGCCTTGGTCTTATCCTGAGGATGCTCTTTTACAAGTGTATTCTTGATAAAGTCCATGCGATTTGTTACAGCAAGGTTCGCCAACTGGGCTGAAAAGTAGCAGGTGTCGCCTACCTGCGTCACACCGGCCAGGAGGTTATCGCCCTCTTTGAAAATGGGCTCATCGGAAGGCTTGGTAAACTCCTCACTGTAGAACTCGTCCTTGATCACCAGCGTGACAGGTTTTTTACCTTTTTTGGCCTCTTCGATAGATCCTGCGATGCGTCTTTTAATTGCAATTTCGTCCTCCAAGCGCTTTATATTGGCCTGTGTTTTTTTGACCTCTGCCTGATCCTGCTGTTCTACCGGGATATCCTTTGTAAGCTTCTCCAGTTCCTGCTGGTATTCCCTGATATACTTCTCGTGATCTTTTATAGTTTTTTGGGTATTGGCGTAGGTAATATCTAATGTATCTGCATTCAACGATCCGCCATTTTTAGTAAGAGCCTCCTTCGCTTTGGTCACACCCTTCAATACATTTGCAAATACCATCTTGTTAAATCCCTCGCCCTCTTCAGCCTGAGTCTGCTTTTTAAGATAGGCTTCGGTATCATTTTCATCAGAGCTTTCTACAGATTTATGCTCTGTTCTGGCTTTGATCTCATCCAGTTTACCTTCGGATTTCAGCTTCTGGTATTCCTCCGGATCCATATAGCCGTCAGGAACCTTGGTATTAAGGCTGAATCCCTCGGCATATTTGATAAGGTCCTTCTGGTATTTAAGGGTAGAGTACATGAGAATATCATCAACCTTATCCTGAATCAGGAAGTAGGATTTCATATCCAGAGCAAGATACCTGTCTCCGGCTTCAATAGTACTCTCAAATCCCTTGTCCCGCTTTTTCCACTCCTCATGAACTTCATTCCCGATATTTACAACCATG
>JAEEGL010483574.1_pt1 | contig 19158 bp, 11 predicted proteins | sample 9134231 | NCBI WGS metagenome assembly JAEEGL01 (sample SAMN16246548, study PRJNA631951) | gut metagenome | biome: gut microbiome; feature: rumen; material: fiber-attached | host: Bos | place: Iran: Karaj | collected 2018-10 | reverse complement strand
ACGTCAGCGTGGTGGCCCACGTCGTCGCCGCGAAGGTCGTCGACCATCTCCCCTTCCACCGCCAGGAGCAGATGTTCCTGCGCATGGGCGTCCGCTTCGGCCGCGCCGCCATGTGTGGATACTTCGCGGCGGCCGCCGGGGCGCTGGAGCCGCTCTTCGCGGTCCTCTTCGCCAAGGTCAAGGCGTGCCCCGTCCTCCACGGGGACGAGACCCCGGTCGACGTGCCGGACCCCGGCTCCGGAAAGACCGCGGCCGGCTGGCTCCGGGCCCTCCGCACCGGCGTCGGCCCGCCCCTGGCCGTCTTCGAGTTCTCCATGGACCGCTCCGGCGCGACCGCCATGAAAATCCTCGCCGACTACTTCGGCACCCTCGTCCGGGACGGATACGCCGCCTGCGGCCAGCTGCCGGCCGCGGCCGCCGGATGCCGGGCGCACGTGCGCCGGAAGTTCTTCGAGGCGCAGGACAACCACCCCGCCCTCGCTGCCGAGGCCATCGCCCTCGTCCGGAGGCTCTACGCGCATGAGCGCGACGCCAGGGAGGCCGCCATGCGGCGACGCACCGAGACCGCCCTCTTCAAGGAGCGCCGCAAGGTCCGGAGACTGTCCGCCCCCGTCGCGGACGCCTTCTTCGCCCTCTGCCGCCGCATCGGCGAACAGCAGCCCCCGGCGTCCTCCATCGCCAGGGCGGCCAGGTACGCCGCGGACCGCGAGGCCGAGCTGCGCCGGTTCCTCGCCGACCCCAGGCTCGACATCGACAACAACCCCTGCGAGAACGTCATCCGCCCGTTCTGCCTCGGACGGAAGAACTGGCTCTTTGTCGGAGCGCGGGATGGAGGGCGACGCATGGCCGTCCTGGCCAGCTTCGGCGCCACCTGCAAGGAGAACGGCGTCGACTTCGAGAAGTGGCTCTGCGACGTCCTCGTCAGGATCGACCGCACCACCCCGAAGCAGCTCCCCTCGCTCCTCCCGCACCTCTGGAAGACTGCCGCAACGCAAGCCTGAGGTCCACGCCTGACGCAATGCGAAAAACGCCCCGCGACTATCGATAGCCGCAGGGCGTTTTGATTTTCAGGACAACTTTTTTCGGCCCGCCAAAATCGCTAGTCTGAATGAATGCTTACGCGCGTGCTGCCGTTCAATTTCCGCTGAAGGGAGCCTTTCGATTCGCGGGGCATCCCAGGTGCTGGATGATTTTCCCATAATCGACCGGATGTCCTGGCGTGGACGGCGGCAGGGCTTTGGCCTTGTCGTGCTCGGCTTCAGACATTTTCTTATGGCATGGCAGAAGCCTTTGAACTGTTTCCAAAGAAAGCCGCAGATGGCGCAGGTGCCGTGCCAGATTGCGGCTCCTCCGACATACAGCCCTTTGCCGATTTCCGCCCTGAAAGGTCCAGAGAAGCCATCCAACGCCCGCGACGCCGATGTTTTTCCGGTGAAAGTTGGAAAAGAACAATGGGCCCAAATGTAGATTTGTGGTCTTGCGTTTGGCGGGAAAAAGGCCAGGAGGTCCTGAGATGACGAGCACAATAGGCAGCAAGGACTATTCAATGGGAAACGCAATCTTTTTCCCATTTTGAATGATTTGAAACTCCAATTGTTTCCCATCCATTGTGCAACGGAATGGAGTCTGGGTCTTATTGCCATCATCGTCAATCTTCATGAGGCGGTCATTTTCAACGATGAATTCACCTCCGACCGGGAATTGCCCATGCTTAATCTTGACGGAAAGACGCTCTGGCTCGTAGGAAATGACCAAAGTGGATTTTGCGGAGTTATATTCGAAGAGATAGCCCTCGAAATCAATTTGTTTAACCCACGCATCCGTTTTTGCCGCTGAGGAGCCTCTGGTTCCCCTGCGGGAAGATTTTGGCTTGTCAACGGCAGCCTGATGGGGTGATGACGCATTGGAAGTTCGCTGACCGATATTCGGCGGCGCGGCATCTGGGGGAGCCGGATTAAACGGATTCTTCAAAATGTCGCTGCCTTTGATGCTGTCGGGAAGGTCATTCACCCCATCTGGCGAGAGCGCATTCACTCCGTTGGATGGACTGTTCTGCATGGTTACTGCCGAGGAGACATCCTGCGCGGGAGACGGTGTGTTAGGCGTGGGCTTGGAAACTCTCTTTTTGGCACCGGATTCGTTGAGAACGGTTTTAAACAGGGACTGCCATTTATCAAAATGAGGTTCTTCAGGCAACTCTGTGTCCACGGTGATTTCCAGTTCCTCCCGTTTTTCTATGGCCTCCGGTAGATAGTCATCGGGATTTTCAGTCATATAGGCCTGACGTTCGCGACAAACAATCCACCGGATTGCCATTTCACGTCTGAATTCGGCGTCATCGGTCTGTTGTTGAACCCAATTGTAAAAATGCTGGGCATTTAGCAAATGCCCAAGCCTTTCCATCATAATGCCGATTTCCGTAAAAAGCAAGTCGTTTCCCAGAACCCTTGAATATTTGCCGAACTCCTCACTCATGAAGTCCCTGACTCGGATTTTTTTGTCAGTGAAAGCTTCTCTTAGTCGTTTTTCAAACTGCTCTGTTCGAATTTCCTTGATTTTGTCAACGATTTCAAGCAAAACGTTCAATGCATTCGATTCATATATCGGCCCGGGCGTATGCCAATCCTTAAGATCCGTCAATCTGGCGCGTTGCAGGGCCTTGAGCGCCTCTTCGGCGATTTGCGATTTCCTGCGGTTGGCGTTCCTGATTGACGTGTCAGAATCTTGAATATTGGGCGTGTTCGCCAGTAGATATGGCAAAAATGCCTTCACCTCATCTAGCTCTCCTGCGGAGACAACGGCCTTGGCCAAGATTTTTTTCTGGGGGGCGGTCAAGGCATGGCGATTATTGTCGGCACGCCAGTCTGTAGTGACAATCTGCGCCCATGCGGGGTCGGCAGTCAAAGTCCTGAAGACCAGATTGTCGGGATAAGGTATGATTTGACACTTTGCCCGATAGTATTCTTTGGGACGTTGCGGGGAAGGGTATTTTTCCCATACCGAAACGGCAAGTTCGTAGCAGGATGCAGCAAATGCCATTGAGGCCAATTTGGGCATATTCAGTTTTATTCCAAAGTCGCCAAGTTTGTGAGCCTGGTCGATGATGATAGCGACATCGTTTTGATCTGCTGGAGTGGCAGTTGGAACCCGATCAAGGCAATATCCCAGAAGTAGCATCCAGGTTTCACGCGTGTTTCTCGCATGATCCCGATCTTCATCTGTACATTGTCCACCAAAGATACTGATAACAGTATCAAGATCCAGTTTGAATTCGTTCAGCGTCAATCCATTCTTGCAGTGCTCTGCGATCAATAATTCATATCGTTGCGATTTGCCTTTCAGATTGACCAAGGAAGCAATCAAGGAAGCAATGAGTTGGTGCTGGTTATTAGCTTTCCCGATGGCATACCAGTTAGAAAGGACCGCCATGTCAACTAATCCAGCCTTTTCGAACAATGGTGCGGCTTCATTATATTTCTGTCCATACCAAAGGGCATAGGCCTCGCATCTATCCACATCCAGTTGCTTGCTGCGTTCACGATAACGTGCCGCCGCCTGTCGTAGCAGACCAGGGTCATGCAGACTCATCCCGCGCTCTTCCGTCACTTTTGCGACTTCGCCGGCATTGATGATCGCATCGCCCGTGATGGAATTGAGGTTCCCTTCAAGAATATAGCCCAAAAGACTGGTGCCGTCGTTGGTCTGCCAGTCAGGCAGATGCCCCCCGACCTTGGCCATCATCTGATGTTCAAGATGATCGACCTTTTTTTGAATTTCAGGATCTTCGGAGGTGAATGCGAAAGCCCAGAACGACTTCTCGTTGAAATCAGTGAGAATGAACAATTTACTCTTTGCACGGGTGGCGGAGACATAGGCATTGCTCAAGAAATACCGCAAATCAATGCCTTTTGTTTCGGAGTCATCTGGGGGAGTGGCCGAATCATACCACTTTATCAATTCCTGCAATTTCAGTTCTGGGATTTTATCATCAAACCCATATACTGCAACATACGGATATTCCAGCCCTTTTGCCTGGATTGGATTGTAGATTGTGATATTCTTTGGGGAACCGTCTTCATAGAAGTCAACATAGTTTCTAATTGCAGAATTTTGAATAAATTCCTGCGGACTTTCTCCATCCGCGCTGGGAATGATGAGAACCGCTTCCATCTGTCCGAGTTTCTTCCAGACAAGAGGATTATCCGGGGGAAGGCAATAAACGGAGGCTCCGTTCTCTTCGGCATAATAAGGGATTTGAGGTAGTTTTCGCGTGTCGCCCGGGCACCGGGTCTGGCGCAGGAGTTGGAGGCGGTTGGCAAGTCTGACAATTGGAGCGGTTGAGCGATAGTTTTGGGTTAGTTCAATTGGTTCCGGGGTGTGCCCGCCGTTTTCCAACCCTGTTTCATGGATCAGCCGTTCCGTGAAATAGGAGCGAAGCGAGTCCCAGCTGAATCCGGTGGGGTTCAACGTCTGGAATTCGTCGCCGGCAAAGACAAATGGAAGTTGTGAAAGGGTATTTTCATCGTACACATGCCGATTCGAGAAAATGGACAGCCGCAAGATGAAATCGGTTTCGGTCCGGGTGAAATCCTGGGACTCATCGCAGAAAATGGCAGAGAACTCTTGTTTCACAAAAGACTCTTCTTCACTGTCATCCGGGGAAAGGCAGTATCTCACCAAATCCTGGTCATCCCACAGCTGCTTTTCTTCCTGAAGTTTGCTGTACCATCTATCCCATACGTTCTCATAGACTTTTCGAAAGATTTCGTCAGAAACGCTCTTATGGCTCCGTCCGATTTTAGAGTAATCCTCTGGTTCAAGGAATTCATCACTGTTCCAACCTTTGATATACGTCCGGATGACATGCCAGCTTAGGGCAGGACCATATTCGTTTCTGGCGCCTTTTACTCTGGAGAACTTTTCTTCCCACAGTTCCCGATATTTTGAATACGATACGTAGTTTTGACTTGCAAAGCGCGTATCCAGGGCAGATGAATTGAATTCCGCGATGCAGCTTTTGACAATGTTCTGGAAAACGAAAAACGATTTGTCCAGTTTTTCCTTTAGAACATCATCGAATTTAAGCCGATTTTCTTGCAGTTTTTTTAGTTCTTTTAGATACGCATGATTTTTGGTGAAGAGGGTAGTCGCGAGCCTTTTGGCATTTTCAATCAAGTTTTCGCTATACGACAGATAAACTGGGGCTGGCACGCTCTCGTGGTTTAAGTATCGTAAAAAGTATTCTGCGAATAAATATTGGAGCATCGTAGATTTACCACTTCCTGCACGGCCACTAATAAACATTGGGAAAGTCAGATTTCCCGATACGACATTGATTTCTTCATTTGACAAGATAAAATTACTATCCTTGTCGCGTTCCATTTTCCACCAGAAGTCCTTGTCGTCTTCCAGCATTGAGAATGGGTAGGCGCGACGGCATTTTTGCGCTAACTCCTCAAACGTCGGCTCGGTATCTTTCACCCCGATTTCCGCCGCGATTTTATCAATTTCCTCTTCTGTCCCAAGTCCAAGAAGAAACCAACCATCTTTTTTCTCTGTCTGCAGGTGAAAGCAAAGGATCTTTTCATTGTTGTCACCATAAGGAATATCCTGTCGTCCGAGTTCGTAATTGCCGCCGGTCAGCGCATAAATACTGGTTGTGATCGCATCGGCCACTTTATAGGGATCATCAAATTTAGTGCTTCTTACCTTATTGATCCATTGTTTAGACTCGTAAATCGGTGTGTCAAAGATTTCCTGGGTTATGCCTTGCCCTCTTAGGATAAATGATGCTTCGCTTTCAGTTAGATCCGGCCATTCATATTCATTCTTTGGTTTTTCATTCATCTCCATTTCGCATTCGCGTCGAATAGATTCCCAGTCAACTCTCGACAGGCCGGTAATCCTATTTCTTACCACTTCGTCGGTTCGGGCATTTTTAAATGTATCGTAGTCGTGTCCGCCCCTTGGGAGAACGCATAACCACAAATAGCATCGAACGCTCTCCCCGTTGATGGTAAAATCATTAAAAGTATAGATTTGTCTAAAATTCAGGGATTGTGCTTTTATATAATTGCCAGGGAAATCATATTGATTTCGTTTTTCATGCTGAAAACCAGGCTTTGCCGTGGCGTCCTTTAAGAATTTCTCAAAAGACTTGAAGCAACCATGCTGAATGGCTTGATCCTTATAAAGGGCAGTATGCTTGACGAAAATGCGCATTGTAGATATTCCAAAGTGGGGGATTTGCTGGCACACACTTTCAGAACCCGTGCATCCCTGGTTCTGGATCAAGTGTTAAGATAATGGCGTAACATCGTATTGCCACTCGTTATCGGGAAAATGTTTACGCTTTCTTTTTCATGCGTGATTCTTGCTTGCCTGGGTCGGCATGGTCGGCATAGCCGGTGTCGGCATGGTCGGTGTCGGCATGGCCGGCATGGTCGGCATAGCCGGTGTCGGCCTGGTCGGCATGGCCGGCATGGTCGGCATAATTTTAAACAGAATCTTGCGGAGACGGGGTGGATTTGGCGGGATGTGATATGTTGTGTAATAGTTACGGTTTACAAGTCCTGGCAAACAATGGAGCGGAGATGCTGAAAGACAAGATCAATCCATACGCCCCGTGCTACTGCGGGAGCGGCAGTAAGTACCGTTTCTGCTGCATGAAGCGGGATCAGCTGGTCAATGACAATCTGGAATACCTTGATCAGACGACGCCGGAGGCGAAGGCGTCGATGGAGGTGTTTCATGCGGCGGACGAGGCCATGTCGAAGCATGACTTCAAGGCGGCGATGCCACTTTTCCAGCGTGCGTACGAGTTGTTTCCAGTGGTGCCGTCACCGTTGAACAACCTCGCGATCTGCCACCTTTTGCAGCACGAGTTCGCGGAGGCGCTGCGGGTGCAACGCCAGGCGGTGACGGAGATGAAACAACCCAACAGTTTCGGCGTTGCCAATCTGGCCACGCTACTCTATTTCAACGGTGAGGACGAGGCGGGGCTGAACGCCGCCTACGTGGCCACGACGCTGGCGCCGTTCAATGAGCAGGTCATCCTCAAGATCTGCGAGGCGCTGGCGCATTACCGATGCCATTCGGACATCCTGGAGGTCGCGTTGTCGGCAGACTTTCTGGAGATCCCTGACCTGGCCTTCTTCACGGGGTGCGCCGCCGCGAATCTTGGCGACCTGGGCCAGGCGTCGACGCGCTGGGGGATGTTGCCGATGGGATCCCAGTACGCCCCCCTCGTACAGAAGTATCTGGAGTGGCTTCGAAAGTACGGCAAGGCAAAAACCATCCGTGGGGACTGGCCATATTTCCGTGCGGACGACTATCCGCTTCGCGTTCCAGATGGCGAGGCCGATCCAATGCTGCGGAGCCGCTGGCTGGTGGATTTTGTCGAGGCTGCGGTCAACGATGGCTCCACGAAGTCAGGCAAGGTGCTTTCGATGCTGTCGGGAAGCACCCATCCCGCAGCGGTGGAGTTGTTGCGGCTCATCATGAACGGCGCCTTCGGGACGGAGAAGCTGCGTTTGCAAGCCAGCACGATGTTGCTGGAGAAAGGGGTGCTCAAGAGCGGCGAACACATCCATATCCAGGGACGTGGGAAAGGCTCGCAGAGCAAGGAGATCGTCCTCAACACCATGAAGTTGTCGCCAGACTACCAGTTCTGCGAATACCCTGAGGAGATCGCGGGCGAGTTCGGGGCCATCATCAAGGCGACGCACGAGGCGCATCCAGACTGGCAGGACATTGCGCGGCGGTATCGCGTGATCTACGCTCTGGCACCTGAATGCTTTCCCATCGGGAACAACCTGGCAGGGGTTCTCCATGCGCTGGGACAGGGAAAAGAGGCGGAAATGATTCTGCGTCCGATTGTCGAACAGCATCCAGAATATTACTTTGCGCGGGCGCAATTGCTGGACATGCTGATGGAGACGAGGAAGATGAACGAAGCCAGGGAACTGGTGCGCACCACGCAGATTCCGTCCATCACGCACCCGGCCGCATGGCTGGAGTGGCAGATTGCGACCTTCCGCTTCTGGCTTGCCGAAAATGAGGTGCAAGCGGCATTGACGTGCCTTGATGTCATCAAGACGCTCTGTCCCGACAAGGAGCGCGTGCGCAAATTGCAGATGGCCATTAAGGGGATGAAAGCATTTGGGACATTGATGCGCCAATTCGGGGGCGCCCGCAAGAACCATCGGAAATAGCGCGTTTGCGCGGCGGCTGGTTAATCGTCGCCGTCGGGGAGGTCGTCGAAGCCGAGGATGGCGATGCCGAGGGCGGTGGCCTTCTGCAGCAGGGCCTCCAGGGTGTCCTCGTGCATGTCGATGGGGTTGGGCTGGGTGGAGATGCCGTGGCTGAAGAATACGAGCAGGGAGCGGGTGCGGGCGGCGGCCTCCAGTTCCGCCATGAGGTCGGGGAGGCGCGTCGAATAGAACTCGCCGATGCCCGCGCCGCCCAGCACGCGCCTGGTGGCGACCTCGGCGAGGGGAATCAGCGCGTCGGGGCGCTCGGTCACGGGGGTGCCAAGCGGACGCGGGACGGGCAGGCCCGCGCGGAAGCGGCGGAAGAGGGCGCCGAGCGCGGCGTCGGTTGCGGCGTTGCGGCGGTTGTTCGGGTAGGCGAAGTTGCGCGTGGTTAGCCCCGCGTCCGCCATTGCCGCGAGCTGCGGCGCGATTTCCTGGGCGATATAGCGCTCTGCGCCCATTTCCTCCAGGTTCGGCACGGCGTCGAGATGGTGCAGCGCGTGCAGGCCGATGCTGTGCCCCGCGGCCTTGAGCGCGCGCATCGCGTCCAGTTTCCCGGCGTCGATTTCCTTGTGGAAGAAGAAGGTCGCGTGCGCGCCGTATCGCTCGAAGCGGGGCAGCTGGGCGAGCCACTCCGCGCAGCGGCTGTCGTCGAAGGTCAATGCCAGGATGCCGTGGGGAAAAGCCTCTGACGTCATCGGGGAGGGATGGGAAGATGGGCTGGGATTCATGGGATCAATGGGAGCTATGGGGTTTCCGGCCCAAAAATGGGCCGGCACGGGACCTCGCGTTTTCCGGCCCAAAAATGGGCCGGCACGGGACCACGGGTTTTCCGAGATGGGCCGGGGTGGGTCAGGCGAGGGGGAGTTCAAGGGCGGCGACGCCTGCGGCGGGGAGGGTGTAGGCGGGGGCGTCGAGGCGGCGGTGGCGCGGCTCGAAGAGGTCGGGGCGGAGCGAGGAGACCTCGTCGGTCGGGTCGGCGGCGATTTCCCAGAGGTCGGCGGTCGCGCTCTCGGGGAGGGGGAGTTCGAGGGGCTTGGCGTGGTGCGGGTCGAGGTTGACGAGATGCAGGCAGAGGGTGTCGCCACGGCGGCTGGCGGCGAGGTCGACGTCGGCGGGGGCGGAGGCGGCGAGCGCGGTGTCGCCCTGGTGGGCGTGGAAGAGGGCCATGACGGTGCCGACGGGCATCAGATAGGGGCGCGCGGTGTCCAGCCAGTTGGAGGCGGGGAGGATGACCGCGTTCGACTGCCAGCGGTTGCCCATGAAGTCCGCGAGGGTGGCGATCTCGATGATGTCGCCGTTGCGCTCGAGGATGTTGGCGCAGCGTGCGTAGGCGACGCCCGCGGCCCATGAGGAGAGGAGCTTGCCGTCCTCGCGGCCAGGCGGCACGAAATGCCCTTCGGTCATGGCGAGTTTCTGGGGGAATGGCTTGAGGGAGCGGCGCATGTAGTCGATGCGGGCCTCGAAGTCGTCGACGCCCTGCTGCAGGAGGTCCCAGGTGCGGTCGGGGTCCTGCTGGTAGAGATGGGCGGCGAGCGGGGCGTATTTGGGGCCGATGCCGAAATGGTTGTGGAAGGCGGCCATTTGGGCGGTGTCGCCGACGGCGTCGCAGACGGCCTCGAGCCAGTCGCTGGTCTGGCCGCCGCGGTAGCGCGCCTCCCATTCCTGGTTGGGGCCGTCGCCCCAGACGATCAACTGCACGGTCGGGTCGGCGGCCTTCATGGCGGCGATGAACTCCCTGGCGCGGGCGGCGTTCTGGGCGGCGGTGAAGCCGCCAGTGAGAAGCGGAGTGGGCTTGTAGCCAGTCTCGTTGCCGATCTGCCAGTGGCGGACGCGGAAGGGGGCGTCGTAGCCGTGGCTGCGGCGCAGCGGGTCGTCGGGGTCGTTGCAGTAGCGGATCCAAGCGGCGGCCTCCTCGGGAGTGCCCGCGCGGTCGATGCCAGGCGCGGGGCGGGCCCATTGGTCGCAGCCTTCGGATGCGAAGTTGACGGTGAGGAGGAGTTCGGTGGGGAGGAGGCGGGCGAGTTCCGCCAGTTCGCAGGTGCCGACCTGGTTGGAGAAGAGGCCGTCCCAGCAGAGATTGAGGACGGGGGTGCGCTGGCTGCGCGGGCCGATGGCCTCGCGCCAGTGGTAGTAGGAGGCGAAGCAGCCGCCCCAGCGGATCATCGGCGGCGCGAGTTTGCGCAGGATCTCGACGGTCTTGGGCTGCCAGCGTTGGCGGAGATAGTCCCAGGCCGCGTCGATCGAGGAGTCGGCGTTGCCCAGGGGCTCCGCGAACTGCATGTACAGATACGGGGAGAGGCGGAAGCGGGGAGTCGGATCGATGGTGACGGGGGCGGACATGGGGAAAAGGGGGAGGGACTTTGGACAGGACCCAGGACCCAGGACCCAGGGCCAGGGCCAGGGACTTTGGACAGGACCCAGGACCCACGACCCAGGACCCAGGACTTTGGACAGGACCCAGGACCCACGACCCAGGACCCAGGGCCAGGGACTTTGGACAGGACCCAGGACCCACGACCCAGGACTTTGGACGGGACCCAGGACCCAGGCGTTCCGTGCCGGCCCATTTTTGGGCCGGTTTCGGCACCAGGACGCTGGACGGGATTGCGGATTTCTCGCGGACAGCCTTACTTTACACTTCGGATCGGGATTTGCGGGATGGGGGACGGTTTTCGGAGACGGTGCGCGGGAGGTGGGGCGGCGAATTATAGTACAGCACTTTACCGTTTCCTTCCGCGTTGCGCGGACAAGGCAATTCGCTTCCCAAAATGGTCCGTGGTTCCATGAACAGACTTGAACTCAAGACCCCGCTTCAGCTGGAGAGTACGCTGGAGCAGTTGCACGCCGGCATGCAGCGTCGGCTGACGGCGAATCCCCCCGGGCTGTGCCCCGTGGAGGCCGCATTGGACTACCTGGTGCTGTCGCGCTCGCAGAGCTGCGGCAAGTGCGTGCCGTGCCGCATCGGCCTGCAGGCCATGGCGGAACTGCTGGAACGGCTGCTGGACGGGGAGGGGAACGCCGACACGGTGCGGCTGCTGGAGGAGACGGCGCAGGCCGCCGCGGACACCGCGGACTGCGCGATCGGCGTCGAGGCCGCCAACGCGGTGCTGCTGAGCCTCCGCGGCTTTCGGGACGACTATCTGGCGCATGCGGCAAGCGGGCACTGCCTGGTCGGGCGGAAGGAGGCGGTGCCATGCCGCGCGCTGTGCCCCGCCGAGGTCGACATCCCCGGCTACATCGCGCTGGTGCGCGAGGGACGGTTCGCGGACGCGGTGCGGCTGATCCGCAAGGACAACCCGTTCCCCGTGGCGTGCGCATACATCTGCGAGCATCCGTGCGAAAGCCACTGCCGACGCGGCATGGTGGACGACGCGGTGGGCATCCGGGCGCTGAAGCGCTACGCGGTGGAGATGGCGGGCGAGGTCCCGCAGCCCGCGTGCGCGGCGCCGACGGGGAAGAAGGTCGCGGTCGTGGGCGGCGGCCCGGGCGGGCTCACGGCGGCGTATTTCCTGGCGCTCATGGGTCACCAGGTCAAGGTCTTCGAGCAGCGCAGGCAACTGGGCGGGATGATGCGCTACGGCATCCCGAGCTACCGCTTCCCGCGCGAAGTGCTGGACGGCGAGATCCGCTCGATCCTGTCGCTGGGCATCGAGGCCGAGACCGATGTCCCGGTGGGCAAACAAGTCACCCTGGCGCAGTTGCGCCGCGAGTACGACGCGGTCTTCCTTGCGATCGGCGCGCACACGGACAAGAAGCTGCGCATCGAGGGCGAGGAGGCCGAGGGCGTCGTCTCCGCCGTGAAGCTGCTGCGCGGCATCGGGGACAGCGAACAGCCTGATTTCAGCGGAAAGCGCGTGGTGGCCGTGGGCGGCGGCAATGTCGCGATGGACTGCACGCGTTCGGCGGTACGCCTGGGCGCGGCGAAGGTCACCTGCGTCTATCGGCGCCGCATCGAGGACATGACGGCGCAGCGCGAGGAGGTCGAGGGGGCGATTGCGGAGGGGGCCGAGATCCTGCAGCTGGCGGCGCCGCTGAAGGTCGAGACGGACGCCGCGGGAAAGGTCGCCGCCTTCTGGGCGAAGCCGCAGCTGATCGGCGAGGTCGATGCGGGCGGGCGCCCCGCGCCGAAGGACGCGGCCGCGGCGCCGCTGCGGATTCCATGCGAACTGGTGCTGGTCGCGATCGGCCAGGGTATCGACAGCAAGACCTTCGAGGCCGAGGGCGTGCCATGCGGCCGCGGCGGCTGGATGAAGGCCGACGACGCGACGGCGCTCCCTGGCCTGCCAGGGGTCTTCGCGGGCGGGGACGTGGTGACGGGGCCCGCGACGGTGATCAAGGCGATCGCGGCGGGCAAGGTCGCGGCGGCGAACATCGACGCGTATCTGGGCTTCCATCACGAAATCGGCTGCGGCGTCGAGGTGCCGCCGCCGCGCTTCGCCGATCTCAGGGCGCACGGACGCGTCAATCCTGAGGAGCGCCCCGCGGACGAGCGGAAGCACGACTTCGAGTGCATGGAGTGCCCCTACAGCAAGGAGGCGGCCGCCGAGGAGGCGGCAAGGTGCCTCAGGTGCGACTGCTTTGGCTTTGGCAACTTCAAGGGAGGGAGGAACGCGAAATGGTGAATCTGACGATCAATGGCAAGGCCGTGCAGGCGGCGGAGGGGACGACGGTGCTGCAGGCGGCGGAGGCGGCGGGGATTGCCATCCCGCATCTGTGCTACCTCAAGGAACTCAACGAGATCGCGGCGTGCCGCCTGTGCGTGGTGGAGATCGCGGGCGTCTCTCGCCTGGCCCCTGCGTGCGACACGCCGGTCGCGGAGGGGATGCAGGTGAAGACGGAGTCGCCGCGCGTGCTTGCGGCCCGCAAGGTCAATCTGCAGCTCATCCTCTCGAAGCACCGCACGTCGTGCACGACCTGCGTGCGCAGCGGCAACTGCCGCCTGCAGGACCTGGCGAGGGAGTTCAATCTGCGCGACATCCCCTACGAGGTGAAGCCTGAGCGGAACGCGGCCTCGGCGGCTTGCCCGATCGTGCGGGACGCGTCGAAGTGCGTGCAGTGCATGCGCTGCGTGCAGGTCTGCGACAAGATGCAGGGCGTCCACATCTGGGACGCCGTGGGAAGCGGGCACCGCTCGGTGGTCGACACCCGCGACCGTCGGCCGATCGTCGAGACGGCGTGCACCTTCTGCGGGCAGTGCGTGACCCACTGCCCGACGGGCGCCCTGACGGCGCGCGACGACACGGACAAGGTGCTTTCGGCGCTGGCGGATCCCGCGGTGACGACGGTGATCCAGGTGGCGCCTGCGGTGCGTTCGGCGTGGTGCGAGGAGTTCGGGCTGGACACGGATGTGGCGACGGTGGGGCGGATGGTCGCGGCGCTCAAGGCGCTGGGCTTCGACTATGTCTTCGACACCAACTTCGCCGCGGACCTGACCATCATGGAGGAGGGCAGCGAACTGGTCGAGCGGCTGAAGCACAGGGACGCGCATCCTTGGCCGATGTTCACTTCGTGCTGCCCTGGCTGGGTGCGCTTCCTCAAGACGCAGTTCCCGCAGCTCACGAAGAACCTCTCGACGGCGAAGTCGCCGCAGCAGATGTTCGGGCCGGTGGCCAAGACCTACTTCGCCGCGAAGCAGGGGATCGACCCGCACAGGATGTGCGTCGTCTCGGTGATGCCGTGCTCCGCGAAGAAGGCGGAGTGCGAACTGCCAGTGATGAAGGACGCCTGCGGCGACCCCGATGTCGACGTGGTGCTGACCACGCGCGAGTTCTGTCGCCTGCTGTCGCTCAAGGGCGTCGATCCCGCGAAACTGGAGGAGGCGGCCTTCGATTCGCCGCTCGGCAGCGGCACGGGCGCCGCCGTCATCTTCGGCGCGACTGGCGGCGTGATGGAGGCCGCGCTGCGCTCGGCATTCTTCCTGATCACGGGCAGGAACCCCGACGCCGACGCCTTCGCGCCTTTCCGTCCCGCGGGCGGCCAGGCGTGGCAGGAAAGCGCGATCGAGATTCCTGGCTTCGGCACGCTGCGGATCGCGGTGGCCTCGGGCCTCGCGAACACGCGACTGCTCTGCGAGGCGATCGTGCGCGGCGAGGCGAAATACGACTTCGTCGAGATCATGGCGTGCCCTGGCGGCTGCGCGGGCGGCGGCGGCCAGCCGATCCACGAGGGGCAGGAACTCGCCGTCTACCGCGGCAGGAAACTCTGGAAACTCGACAGCAGCAGCCGCGTCCGCTTCTCCCACGAGAACCCCGACGTCCAGGCCCTCTACCAGGAGTTCCTGGGCGCGCCGCTCTCCGAGAAGTCCCATCATCTGCTCCACACCGACCACGACGCCTGGACCGCGAATAAGTGACGGCGGCGCTAATGGGCGCGGGAGGGCCGCGCTTCTGCGCGGCCAGCCAATCGGCGATGTCAAGCGGGAGCGAAGCTTTACCAGCGGGCAAGCCCGCTGGCACACGCTGGGGTAATGCGGGGGGCGGGCCGCGCTCCTGCGCGGCCGGCCAATCGGCGATGGCAAGCGGGAGCGAAGCTTTACCAGCGGGCAAGCCCGCTGGCACACGCTGGGGTAATGCTGGGGCGGGGTGGCATGGGCGGCGGGCCCCGATGTATGGGCGGCGTGTGCCGCCGGGCTTGCCCGGCGGGCCAATGTGCATGGGCGAGGCTTGGCGCTTCACGGGCGGGGTGGCTTCGCGGCCAGTTAATCGGCGATGGGCAAGCGGGATCGATGCGCGGCCAATGGGCGGGAATGCACGGAGTGCGCATTGGGATGGAGAAAATGCGCATTGGCCTTGCAAATATCGGGAGGGGGGCTAATGTATGACAGTGAGCAGGGAGGAGGCCTGTCATGGGGATGGAGGAACGGAGCGAGTTTTTCGCGGGACTGGAGTTCGCGAGTTTCAGCAGCAATCGTGCGGCGTGCGGGTGCGCGAAGGCGCATCCGCGTTTCTACGGGGTTCAGTACATCCATTCGGGGCCCGTGTATCTCTCGGTGGACGGGGGGCGGGAATGGCTGCTCAAGGGGCCAGTGGCCTTCCTGACCTCGCCGGAGGCGCTCTTCTCGTACGGCTCGCCGACGGGGACGACGCGGCACCAGATCCACGTCTGCTTCGAGGGGGAGCGGGTGCTACGCTATCTGGAAACGGGGCTGTTCCGGCTGGCGTCGGAGGCGGCGCGGCCCTACACGGTGATCCGTTCGCCGCAGTGCTTCCAGGCGGACATGCTGGAGCTGATTCTGCTGCTGCAGCAGGGCCGCCATGACTTCGCGGTCTCGAAACTCGAGTCGATCCTGCTCTCGCTCCAGCACCAGGAGCGCGTGGATTGGCATGGCGGCTTTCACCAGGCGGCGCTGGAGGCGCTGGCGCTGCAGATCGTCGCGCAGCCGGAGCATGACTGGGACTTCGGGGCCGAGGCGGCGAAGCTCAATCTTTCGCTGAAGCACTTCATGCGGCTGTTCCGGCAGTGCCACGGCGTGCCTCCGAAGAACTTCGTGGTGCGGCAGCGTCTGCAGCGCGCCCGCGAGGCGCTGGAGCAGGACTTGACGCCCGTCAAGGTGATCGCCGCGCAATGCGGTTTTTCGGACGAACTCTACTTCTCCCGCCTGTTCAAGAAATACCTGCTCTGCTCTCCGAGCGCCTATCGGAACCGGCACCTCGGGCAGCGGATGAACTGAACCATCATCGGAGGAATTGAAGCCATGTCGCATGCCATCCCCCTGCAAATCGGGGCCGTCGCGAAGGTGTATGACCGCACGGCGGCGGAATGCCTGGAGCGCATCACCGCGTGCGGGCTGCATCTGTGCCATCTGGGCGGCGTCTCGGACGCGCTGCTCTTCGGGCCTGAGCGGGCGTCGCGGGTGGCGGCGTTTCGGCGGGAACTCGCGGCGCGGGAGATCGCGGTGAGCGCGGTGTGGGTGCCGTACCGCGGGCAGGCGGGGGGCTTCTGGGACGGTCCGCCGACGCTGGGGCTGGTGCCCGAGGCGATGCGCGCCGAGCGCATGGTGCGCAACTGCATGGCGTCGCAGTTGGCGGCGGAGCTCGGCGTCGACACGCTGGCGGCGCACGTCGGCTTCATTCCGCAGGAGGACGGGGACTGCTATCGGCGTTTTGTCGCGGACATGCGGCGCTTCCTGGAGTTCTGCCAGAACCAGGGGCAGCGCTTCATCTTCGAGACTGGGCAGGAGCCCGTGGCGGTGCTGGAGCGCTTCTTCCGCGACCTGGAGATGCCCAACATCGGGCTGAACTTCGACCCCGCGAACCTGCTCATCTACAACTTCGACGACCCGTCGGCGCTGGTCGACCGCCTGGGGGCGCGGGTCGTGAACATGCACATCAAGGACGGGCGGCGCCCGTCGCAGCCCGCGACCCTGGGCGACGAGGAGCGGGTCGGGGAGGGGGACGCGCAGGTGCTGGAGCTGATCCGCCACCTGCACCGCGAGTTCGGCTACACGGGGCCGCTGGTGATCGAGCGCGAGATCGCGGACGAGGCGCAGCAGCAGGCGGACATCCGCGGCACGGCGGCGCTGCTGGAGGGGCTTCGCAGGGAACTGGGAGTGGCAAAATGAGCACGCAGAAACAACGTCGGGTGAAGGTCGGCATCCTGGGCTTCGGCAATGCAGGCCGCTATATGCACGCGGTGGAGATGGGGAGTTTCCCCGAGTGCTTCGAACTTCATGCGATGTGCGACCACGAGCCGTCGCGGCGGGAGGCGGCGGCGCAGGACTTCCCCTCGATGAAGCGCTACGAGGACATCGGGCAGCTGCTGTCCGACCCTGAGGTGGAGCTGGTCACGGTGGCGACGCGCAACTGCGACCACACCCTGCACGCCATCCAGTCGCTGGAGGCGGGCAAGGCGGTCGTGATCGAGAAGCCGATCGCGGTCAGCGCGGGGCAGGCGCTGGAACTGAAATACGCGGCGGAGCGCCATCCAGGGCGGCTCTTCCTGCGGCACAACCGCCGCTTCGAGGCGGCCTTCAACGTCGTGAAGGAGTGGATCGATTCGGGCAAGCTCGGCAACGTCTATGCGGTTCGCGTGCATCGCCATCCGACCTTCTCGCGGCGCTTCGACTGGCAGACCACGGCGGCGGCCTTCGGCGGGCTGCTGAACAACTGGGGGCCGCACCTGATCGACCAGGGGCTGCAGCTGCTGGAGGCGCCCGTCGCGGACCTCTGGAGCGACCTGCAGCATCGGGTCTCGGCGGGGCCCGCGGAGGACTACTTCAAGGTCATTCTGCGCGGCGAGAACCGCCGCGTGGTGGATGTCGAGGTGTCGGGCAACACGATGCTGCCCGACGACCTCTACTATGCCGAGGGCGATCGGGGGACGCTGGTCGTGCCGCTCGCGGAGAAGAGCGTCCATGTCAAATATCTCGATCCTGGGTTCCAGTTCGGGCCGCTGGCCGCCAACTACGGCAACCGCGCGCTCTTCGGGAGCTACCGCTCCCAGGAGTCGCCGCCCGTCATCGAGGAGGAACTCCCGCTGGCCCCCGCCAACGGCCGCACCGAACTGCGCCTGATGTGGAGGGCCGTCTACGACGCCCTCGTGAACCAGGCGCCCTATCCCATCTCCCTCGAGGAGGGGCTGGAGGTCGTCCGCGTCACCGAATGGGCGCGGCGGGCCTCGGGCTTCGCCCCGCGGCCGCTGTGAGCGGGGCACCGCGGGGCGGGCGCATGGTTCAGAACTGGTACTGTGCGCTCAGGACGAAGCCGTCGCCGACGCCGAGTTTTCCGAAGCCCTTGTCGGTCTTGCCGGTGTCGACGTAGGCGCCGACCAGGGTCAGGTGGGAGTTGACAAACCACGCGACGTGCCCTTCCCAGTAGGAGGCGTTCTCGATGCCGCTGCCCGCCTTGATCCCCTGGCGGTATTCGAGGCCGATGGCGACGTTCTCGGCGGGCAGCACGTCGATGTTCGCGAAGAAGGAGGTGCCGTAGTGGCCGTGGCCGACCACGCCGTAGACCACCTCGTCGCTGCGCAGGATGCCGCCCGAGACCAGGACCGGCACCGGCGTCGCCTTGATCAGCTTGCTCGCGACCAGATAGTATTCCAGCCCTGAGTGCGACAGCCCGAAGGCGTCCGTCGTGTTGCTGTCCGTATGCTTGTAGACCGCGCCGACGGCGACGGCGGGAAGCCAGTTCGTGTCAAAGGCGTCCTCGTCCAGCAGCCGCACCTTGATCCCGAAACTATGCGCCTCGATGGCGTTGTCGCCGTAGTCCCGCGCGTTCACCAGGTTCGCCGCATACCCCAGTTCGATGCGCTCCGCCACCGTCACCGAGACGCTGTACGAACTCCACTCGATGTTGCTCTCGGGCAGCTTCACGTACCATGCCCCCACCTGCGGCTTCGAAATCCACGAGGTGTCCTCCAGTTTCAAGCCCGAAGTGTATGCCAGCGGGTTGAACGCGATGCCCCCGCTCCCGTTCAGGTTGTTCAGCGGGACTCCCGCAAAGACGGCAACGCCCAGGGCAAACAGCACAACTGCGATTCTCGTATTGGTCATGGTCTTCTTCTCCTCTGTGGTTGGTTGAAAAAAACGCCCCGCGCCGAGCCAAACGGGACATGGATTAAAAGATTACTAAAAAGATCTTGTATCTCGGCGCGATGGTTACTATATCACTTGAAAATAAGATTGCAAATATACACAACTAAAAAAGTTTTGTTTTTTGCGAGTGATGGGTGGCGAGGCTTGGCTTCCGCCGCAAGAATGCGGCGGCACAGCACCGCGGGGGCTGGTGAGCGGCGCAGGCGGCGCGAAAACGGCGGGGAATGCGCGGGGCGGGGAAATGTGGGATGGCGCGGGATCGATGCGCGGCGATGGGCGGGTTATGGGCGGGGTGGCATTGCGGTGCGGGGCGGATATGTGGGATGGCGCGGGATCGATGCGCGGCGATGGGCGGGTTATGGGCGGGGT
>JAEEGL017133694.1_pt1 | contig 19159 bp, 14 predicted proteins | sample 9134231 | NCBI WGS metagenome assembly JAEEGL01 (sample SAMN16246548, study PRJNA631951) | gut metagenome | biome: gut microbiome; feature: rumen; material: fiber-attached | host: Bos | place: Iran: Karaj | collected 2018-10 | reverse complement strand
TAATGTTCTGCAATGTATACGTGTGGGTCAACTGACCTAAATTTACCAACTCCTGTCCTATCGGAAGGAATCACTAGCATCTTAATTTTCTTATCCATTTTTAATATATTAAAAAATTATTGTTTTCTTAAAAAATAAAAATATATTGACTTAATCAAATATTTATATTAAATTTTATTTGGTATGGATAATATAGATAAGAAAGTTATTAACATCAACTATCCTTGCATACAAGACATTATCTTACGTAAGGATGAGACTGATGTTTGTTTCACAGTGTCAGACGGACAAGATGAGACAAAATTGTTTTTCAAAGATGGTAAAGACGTTATGTTTACCGTCAATTTCGGTGATGTTTCCAATATTGGTTTCGGAGGAACTGATAACTGGGGTAAAGACCGTTTACCTTTGTACGTGAACTACACAAAGGGCGATACCGAGTATGATAGTGTTTTTGTTGATACCATTGAAATCCAAAAATTAGCAGGTGATGGAGATTGGTGCAAATGCGAGTTGATTAACAATAACAAGAACGTGAAATACACGTCTCTATCAGAAAACCCATACAATGTCGAGCGTAGGGCATATTTCTACCACAAGACACAAGACGATACCATAAAGATTGGATATAATGAGGGTAGACCAGCAAGTAAGGAATGGTGTGTAACCGTAATTCAAGATGCCAATCCAAATGGAAAACCAATGGATGACGACTGCGACTGTTCCAAAGTAGAGTTTATGTTTGGAGGTAAGGATGGATACGACTTGAGCAAACAAGACAATGTACGCATTGGTATGATTGTGGGTGAACCAGACTGTCTTTACGATGTAGAATTTTTTACAAACAACTCATCTGTCATAACTGACATAACAATTAACGACGAATTTGACGTATTTGCAAAACTTCCGAAAGTTGATAAAGACTGTATTGGTACTATCGGCTACAAGGTGAATGGAACTGTTTGCAAGAATGATATTCAAGTGAAACGAGTTGGCACAGACACTGGTAGTAGTGTAGACCTTGGTACTTACAAATACAAAGTAGGTCTTATTTCAGACCTTCACATTTGTAGGTCGAATGATGCTGAGAGTGGTAACTGGTGGGATGAAGATGATTTCAAACGTGCAATGAGCTTGTTTATTGATGATACTGAAGTTAAGTTTGTTGCGGCTTGTGGCGATGTTGCAGAGTCTCAGACAAATGATTACAAGAAACACCCAGAGGCAGTTTGTGATGTTGACTATGCTGAGATAAAGGATATGTATGATGTACCTTATTGGCAAGTTGCTGGACTTAGGTTTTTTACTCCTCTTGGAAACCACGATTTCTATGGTTTGTTTGAAAGTAGATATGGAGATAATATAGTTGGGAAAAAGAATTCTGAAACAACAGTTGGATATAATGCGAATGTCAGTACAAGAATTGGTCAACTTTGGCCAACAGATAGTGGTATCAACGGCATAGTACCTGGAAGAGGACGTATTGTATTCGAGCTTGAGAACGGAAAACACACAGCGCAAGGTCAAGCTGATATGAGCTTTTTTGCTTATAACGCATATGTTGACCTTTATACAAAACAAGCTGGATATACTGGCAGCTCAGTATGGGATTCTTCCAAGGGTGGAATCTCTGATGAGGCAATCAGACTTACCAAGAATTATGTGAACAACAATTGGAATTCTTGTAAGGATAATCTATCTGGTTGGAAGGGTACTGGACTTCATGGACGTAACGGTTACTCTAAACTTAACTATTGGACAAAGAAGGATAATGACATCTACATATTCTTGTCAGTTGATTATGGTAATGACGTATGGGGTGTAACTAGTGGCTGGCATGACAGAATGATTCATGCTCGTACAATCATCAATCTTAATGAGGATGACCCATATATTAAGAGAATGAAGGAATATGTCGCTGACACCAACTATTCAAAGGCTGATGAAGCTTATAATTACCAGTATTATAGTCCTAACACACTTATATGGTTGAAGGAGCTTCTTGAGAATAACAAGGATAAGAAAATATACATCTTTACCCATCACTTCATGCCTAGCCGTGTTGGTAATGGTGTAGGTCTTGCAAAGGATGGTAATTGGTTCTACTCAGTTATTAGTCCAGACGGTGTTAAGGATGATAGAGAAGGTGGAAAATACAACAAGGGTTCTAACGCATTGACTGGTGTTGAGTATTGGTTCATTAACAAGCTTATGAATACCTATAAGAATGTATTGTGGTTCAATGGACACTCACACATCAGTTTCACTTCAAATGCTAATTTTGACAACCATGAGTACTCAATTGTAAGTCCTTCCGAGAAGAATGAATATGTATATACCAAGAACACCTTGAATCCAATTAGAGAGTCTGCTTGGTGTGTTTCATTGCCTTCACTTTCAAAGCCTAGGGGCATTGAGAACGGCCAGTCTGTAAGACACTACGAGGATGCTGAAATGGCTATCATGGAAGTGTATGAAAAGGGTGTCAAGATTAAGGGTTATAAGATAAAGGAAAATAATAAGGATGTGAATAAACTTCTCGTTGAGAAGTCAATTAAATTGATATAATTTATGGCAGTAGAATGGAAAAGAAGTCCAAATTATACTTGGCCAGATGATAGTGTAACAATTAATACAATTCAAAGTACTGATGATAAGTGCGTGGTAGATGTTCCACAAGGAGCAGCATGTGGTCAGTATTGGGTGTTGTATAAAAATATTGATAATGGCACTACATGTACTGGCGAAACCTATTTCACAGTAACTGGTGATTGTGGTGGTGGGCCAACACCTACTCCTTGTTCTGTAACAAGGGTTGAGAATATTGATGTAGCTGGAGGAACAAAAACAATCGGATATTTACCAACCGACAAACAAGACTGTGACGGTTGGGATTTTGAAGTTGAAGAAGGGGTGACTTGGATAAGTAATGTTCATCAAGAAGGTAGAAATATAGTTGGAACATTAGCATCTAATCAAGGCGCAAGTACTTCACCTAGGACTGGACATGTTTTGGTAAATTGTTATGGCGAGTGTTGCGGTGAATGTGCAGACGTAATCCAACAGTTTGCTGTAACACAAAATGGAAGCTATGTACCACCAACTAATGTATATACTCAACTTTTGAGAGATGTTGCTAATACTTGTACAGACACAGCACAAGGGTGCGGCTCATCTACTTTTGACAGTTCATACACTGGCCACTGTAATCAAGGAACTGCATATGTTACATTTATAATTAAGAATGATACTACGCTAACTATACCGTACAATGGTAATTTCCAATTTTCAACATCAGAACCTGTGGCAACAAATGACTATGAATGTTATTATCGTGAACCATCTTCTTTTAGTGAAACTGGTAATGATGCGCATTTTAGATATTGTACTGAAACAAATAGGCTTTTAAGACCTACTGAAACAATTACATTTCAAGCACCTATAATAAGGTATTGTAAAAAGTTTGATGGTTTTGATTATCGAAGTATGGAAGGAAAAGTTCCTACTTCATATAAAATGTATATGTCTGTTGCTGAATCTAAAGATGGGGAGAAAAAGATTGGTAATAGTTCACAATATACACTAGTAAAAACCTCTGGGCCAAGTACAATAACGCCTAATGCTACATATGAATTGTCCATAACTGGTATGGTACTCCCTCAATTTGCTTTTGACGCAGATGATATAGAAGCAGGATACTCGCATAGTAATCCTGGAGAAACTCTTAGAGCAGTACCGTTAAATATAGGTGACTGGAAATAAAAAAAAAAGAGCGTTAATGATTAACGCTCTTTTTCTTATTATTAATATTTCCAATTTTTTTCATTGTGCATTCATAAATATTGATTATTTTTTCATTTTTGTTTATATTTATATATAAAGAAAGAACATTATGAAGAAGTTAACAACTGAAGAATTTATAGCAAAAGCTAAGGAAATACATGGAGATAAATACGATTATTCAAAAGTGGAATATGTAAATGCTAACACTAAAGTTTGTATAATATGTCTAGAACATGGAGAGTTTTGGCAAAAACCAGTAAAACATTTAATTGGGCATGGCTGTATGGAATGCGGAAAAAATAAAATATCTGAAACAATATCATTAACTTTTGAAAAATTTATAAGAAAAGCCAAAAATGTTCACGGAGATAAATATGATTATTCCAAGGTAGATTTAGAACATCGAAATGAAAATGGGGAGGTTTGTATAATATGCCCTATTCACGGTGAATTTTGGCAAAAACCGTCATCCCATTTGTATGGGTTTGGGTGTAAAAAATGTGGAATTGAAAAAAGAAATAATTCACAGAGAAAATCAACTGAACAATTTATAGAAGAAGCTAGAAAAATACACGGAGATAAATATGATTATTCAAAAGTAGAATATAAGGGTGCATTTGTTGATGTTTGCATAATCTGTAAGAAACATGGTGAATTTTGGCAAACTCCAGATTCACATTTGCATGGTCATGGGTGTAAGTTCTGTTTATATGATATTCTCAAAAATTGTCGTAGGTCGAATAAAGATGAGTTTATAAATAAAGCTAGAAAAATACATGGAAACAAATATGATTATTCAAAAGTGGAATATATTAATTCTGATACAGCAGTTACGATAATATGCCCAGAACATGGTGAGTTTAAACAAATGCCTTATAGCCATCTTCATGGATGTAGTTGTCCAAATTGTAGAAATTGGAAATTAGAAGAAGATATAACTTCATTTTTAGAAAAAAATGAAATAAAATTTGAAAGACAAAAAAAATTTGATTGGCTTGGATTACAAAGTTTAGATGTTTATATTCCGAATGCGAATATCGCTATAGAATGCCAAGGACTACAACATTTTAAGCCAATTAACTATTTTGGGGGAATAAAAGGATATAACAATAGGAAAAGACTTGATGAACAAAAAGCGAAATTATGTAAAGAAAATGGAGTTAAATTATTATACTATTCAGATAAACAAATTGAAGATAATATAATAACAGATAAAGAAATCATACTTGAAGAAATAAAAAGAGGTATTATCGACTAATACCTCTTTTCTTTTTTATTTCATTAATATTTGAAACCTTTCTCATGGTACATTCATACACATTTCCAGCTTTATCTAGGAATTTGAATGTATCTCCCAATGCGATTGTATTGACCTCATTTGCGGTTTGCTTTCCTTCTGAGATAATCTTCTTGTTAAGTGACACTGCATATTTTCTTACAATTTCCTCAACAATTGTTCTAATCATTGGGTAGTCAATCTGTTGTGTTACTTGCATCTGAGGCTGTTGGATATACTGTTGTGTTCCCATTCCCTCATTAACAAGTTGTCTTACATTCTGTGGTGCTACTACTTGCTGTTTTGGTGTCAATCCTTCGGTTAGGAATGAAAGACTTCTACCATCACCTTGTTCGCCAAGTGCCTCATATAACTGTGAGTCATCAATTGGGTTTGTCATGAATGCTTCCCTGATTGCTGCTGGAACATTATGTGCATTTTCACCCATTTCCCTTGAAATGATTGGGCCTTGTTTGCTTCTGTCCCTTGATGTGGTCATAAGCTCCTCAGTCAGCATGCTACCGTCCAATGATGCACTGATTCCGTCCTTGTGAGCAGTTGCTATTTTGTCAAGTGTGCCATTTGACTCCAATTGCATGAGTTTCTTTGCCTTTGACATTGCGTTCTGCAATCTAGCTCTCTTATCTACTTCGTTTGCCATTTATCTTCTGTTATTATTTATATAGTCATTTTCATCAAAATCAAAATCATTTTCATCAAAATCCTTAACTGGTCCTTTTTGATTCTGCTGCTGTGTCATAACATTTTCAGCATCATTAAGGTCGAATAACTTCCAGAAATCATCATTCTTCTGAGGAGTTGCTTCGATATTCTTCCTAATCATGTCATACTTTTTGCTGTTAGGTTGTGACGTATAGACATTCTTCTTCCATTGCTGTGCAGCACTAACTGGGCCATGTGCATTACCAACTCTAACCTTTGGGCCGTTTGCCATATTCTGCATCCTACCTAGTTCCAAATCACCTTGTGTATTAAAGTTGAACTTTGCATTATCATCAAAGCGACCCATCGTTGCATCACCATTATAATTGAAACGGTCATCTGGTGGGGCACTGAATGTCTTATTCATTTCCTTCCAACTAACAACTCTATCTAGTCGGCAATAGACGTAATCTGGAGAGCCAGTTCTTGAATTACCACCATTGACTTGATATGCTCTCAATACTGGGTTACCAGCCTTTGTCAAACCAATTGCCAATGGCATGATTATACGTCTTCCTCTTGGATTTCCTTGGTCACCAGGTTTCGTGTCATCATAGTACATTTCCACGTACTTTTTGTCATGAATAGCCCTGAGAACATCGTCATAGGCAACATTCTCATTAAGTACATCCTTGATTTTCTCGTATAACTTATCCTTCATCGTTTAATTATCCACAATTTGAGTTAGGACTACCAATTTGCTGACCAACGAAATACTGACCGTCATTCACATTCTGAGTGGTGTCTACAAGGTTTGCACCGTAAGGATTCTCCTTGTTGTACATTGAGATAGCCAATGCTCTCTCACGTCCACTGATACCATTTCTACCCTTGATGTCGTAGCAACCACCACCATTCTCAGTGTCGAAGTTGCTATAGTTAATCTGTGTGGTAGGTTTTGTACAGTCTGGTAAGAAATGTGTGTGACCACCGTGTCCAGTACCCTTACCTTGAGCATCACCATCGCTCATTGCGTCTTGGTGAGTTGGGCCGTATTGGTTTTCGATGTTATAATCACTACGAACAATTTCCTCGTGTCTTTCTTCCATACCTCTCTTTTCAAGACAGGTTTGTCCGTTTTGTACTGTATTTGCCATGTTCTCTATAAATTTTAAATATTTTATTTTAATAATAAATAGTTAATTATAACTTTTCAGCCTTACTTTTTCCTTCCAAAGTTTCTATCTGCTTGTTATATTTATCTCTTTTTGCCTTTAATTTCTCCAATTTTGTCTGATTTGCCTTTGCTTCCTTTTTCGCAGCCTCTTGTGCTTGTGTGGCAACATCAGCATCAGTTGTACCAACTGGAAATTCATTCTGAATCATGTATTCAGCATCAACCAATGGCTTTGAATATTCCAAGTCCTTTCTCCATTCATTCCTCAATAGATGATAACCCCTAGCCTCGATGCCGAATCTCTCAAGGCAAGTCTGCTTTCCACCATTGTTGCTTGAAATTGGCTGCTGTGGCTTTGGTTTACCACCAAATAATGCTTCAATGGTACTTCCAACCTTATTTATCGTGCTGTTTACTGTTGACATATTAAATTGGTATTAACATTGGTTTATTTAATATATGCTTGCCATTAAGCTTATAGCCATAGTCATTGACAACCACCTCATCGATTTCAATGATGCATCCTTCCTTTAGGTAGAGTTCACGCTCTTCATTTAGGCTGTAGGCATTTCTGTATAAGGTTTCTCCCCAGTCAACACTCATTGGGTCTACCCAACCCCTTAATAATACTGCCGTGTTACTTTGGCCAAATGAATGACCACAATATGCTTCACCATGTCCGACAGCCCATGTCCAACAAGGACCAGAACCTTTATAACTATTCCTTAGTAATTCAAAGTAATTTTTATAATTATCAAAGGATGAAACTTCTGTTGAGAATATATCAGGTAATATTATTTCTCTTTCAACATAAATCAAGCCTCTTTCGTCTCTTGTCATCTTATCTGGGAATCCGTAACTTTCGAGGCTTCCTCTGAAATAGTCCTCCATTTGACTATTAAACTTCTCATTACCTTCGTCAGTTAGGACATTTTTCATTTCAACGACATCATTATCCCAATCCATTTCCTCCAAATAATCAGTTATATTATCTGGTGGGTTTGTATACCATTCCTCTGGTAAATTGAAATAAAGGCGTAGATAGTCCTCATCACCATCACATTCATTGAAAAGGTCGTTCATTGCTGAACGAGCATTATATATAAAGTTGTCATCTTCCAAGTCATCGTAGAGATAATGCTGGAATCCGTCTTGGAAAGCTGCCATTATCAACTCAGAAACATCAGCCTTGCTTGGTGGCAACTGGCCATACTTACCCACGTATTCCAACCAATCAATGAAATGCTCGTAGTTCTGTTTGTCATCGTATGGTTTGTTTGGGTCATTGAAAGGGATATTCAACTGTGTATAATATTCACACAATCTCTTAATGGATTCCTCTGATAGATACACCTTTTTACCCTTGTTTAATTCAGTTTCTTCAGCAATTTTATTCAATGAGGTAGTGCCGCCTTGAATAAATATTGAACATATCGGCCCTTGCATATGATAAACATCTAATGCCCTATTTACTAAAACCAATACTTTTTCTGGTGGTAAATTTTCGTTATATTCTTTTATTATTTTAAAAAGCGGTTCAGTCCCATAATCGGTCACTGCAAAATGTCCATCTGGCATCTCCATCCATTCATATAGTCCTTGTTTTTCAAGCCAATTATAACAAGATTCATAATCTGGCTCTATTTCAATGCCGAAACGATTATTAACATAATCTGCAATTTCATCATAGAAAGAATATTCTCTATGTCCAGCGAGTGCTGAATTTACTTCCAATATTGCAGTATTTTTCATTATAATTCCCATCCATTGATAAACATATTTTGAAGGGAAATTAATCAGTTTGCCATATTTTGTGAATTCACGCAATGCTTTTGCATACATATCTAGATTAATCAATACACCCCAATTCTGTTTCCCTTTAGGATTATCAAAAAAATCATCCAAAACATAATAAACATCATAATCTTCAAGATATTCATAAAATATATGTTCTTCGTCATTTGAACTTTCTTTAACAATCCTATTTTCATTATAGCTGACAGTACCGTTTCCACCTTCAATTGTTTTTGTTGTAACCTTTGGGGGTTTGACAGCATTTGATGTTGGTTTTGGAGGTTCAACTGGTGATACCTCCTCTTGACTTGTTGACTTGTCAACGCATTTATCAAGGAATTTCTGTATAAATGCATCACCAACAGCATAGCCACCTCTCTGTAGTCTCTTTACTGCATCGTCAGTTGTAATGAACTTGACATTGGTGTTTTGACCGTTGTTCTTTGAGTCAGCACCCTTGACGTTATACTTCTTAGGTGTTGCAAGGTCTTTCAATCCTTTAAGGTTATTTTTAGGCACAAGTTTCTCTAGCGCATTGTATAATGCACTAGCATGTTGTCTCACTGGTTTAGTGATTGGATATTTCTTATTTCTAACCTTATCAGAATACTCTAAAAATAATGCCATAATTAAATTGTATTAGATGACTTTCTTCCACCCACACTACCCCATTGCTGTGGTGTCTGCTTGTCTGCGAAATCGTCAGTATCAAGAGGTCTTGAATATTCCTCATCACCATCCTTGGTTGTTACCAATGCTTGATTGGTCACTTCTGAGCCAAATCTCTTGGTTGAATCTTGACCGTTTAGGATTTCAGAATCACCGTTTGCTTCGAATAACCTGTTATATTGAGATTCATTCAAATTAATTATTTTCATAATACATTCTTTTATTTTAATAAATATTTATTAAGTAGAATTAATCTTACATTGTAATGGCAAATTTAAAAGTAAATAACTACGATAATCTTTATTTGAGACTCAATGGTGACGAATATTGGGACTTCTTCGTCAATAAGGACTCATACGGCTCATTTAGAATACCAAATGGACTGTATGATGACTGTCTAATATCGTATATTGACTTATGCGACACGGAATGTACTGATGGTTCAGAATGGCTTTACAGCAAAAGCGGATATACTTGGGACAAATCCTTGTCAATCGGCTACACCTTATATAATATAACATATACTGGAGTTGATAACGGTCTTTTCACATTCCGCAAGGATAGAATATCAAATAAGGAGTTTATGGACATTTTCCAGAATAATAGTTTTAAGATTGAGGAAGATGACACAAGACTTAAATTGCACGCAGTAAGCGGAAATACATTACAATACGAATATCCTCTTCACATCGAGGAATGTTACACGAAGCTCAATGGTGGTTTCTTCCAAGGCTTCTTCAAGACAGAATGTGACAAGTATCAGATACTTCCATCAAACTTTGAACATGGTGATGTTCTTAACTTCGAGTTCACTTTGAAGAAGTGTGACTTCGAACTAGAATCAGATAAGACATTGAATGACAAATATCCAGAGAATAAGGGTATATTCTTCTATATTGGAACAAGGTCTGAGAACAAGTGGATATACGAATACGACAAGAAGGACGTTGATGGTCTTGAGGAATGTTATGAACTAGGTGTAGATGACTTCGTGGAAGAGGGAGAAATCAATAAGGATGACTATATAATAGGCAACTTCTATGACCCAAACCCAGATTTTGAGGGATATGACCCATTTGAACTTGGTGACTACACCGATTATAAATATTATAACATTGACCTATGGGAACAAGACCCTTGTGACTGGGACGAAATGTATGACTATCTTGAGATAGAGGTTGATAGAAAACCAAAAGTAATACCTTGTGATAACGACCTTCCATATAAGAGACTTACTTGGTGCTGTGGCGAGGATGATGAAAAGGATTACATATTGAAGCCTTGGTTTCGTGGTTGCGGATGCCCTATCTCATACAAGAAGGTGAAGAAGGAAAAAGGCCCATTTGACCCAAATCCATTGAAGGGTTGTGAGGAATTCGGTGACGATTACATCTTTGACAACAGCGAACTTATGTCAGTTGACGAGGCAATGGATTACATTGAGGCTGAACTTGATATAAGTGATTTCGATTACCAGACAGATAATGGATTCTCATTACACGAAGGAAACCAGTATTATTTCTACACAGACAATAAGTTCCTATTCTTCAACCGCACTTGCACAGGTAAGACAGTTGCCAATTGGACTGAGGGCACAAAGTTTATGTACTATGGCAGAAGAAGCAAGTTCAAGGGTAATCTATTCATCCTTATGAATCGTACCAAGACTGGTTATACCGTACATGACATCGACCTTCTTAGGGATGAATCAGCAAACGAGTATAATCCATACAACGACATCTATAACAATGCGTTAGGCTTCAGAATCACGGATAACGGTGAGATTGGCTATAGGATGCTTACAATGGACTGTGACAAGGAAGGAAGGGACAAGTCAAGCATAATTGAGGGTTATTCATTCGAGAACGTAATACCAGATTGTGAATGGACTGTGGTTAATGTCAAGATGTCATTTATGTTTGGAAAGATGAAGCTTATGTTCTACGTGAACGGCAAGTTGGTATACATTACCAAAGACCTTCCAATGATTAATCTCAAGGCTCTTAACGAGCTTTATGAGAAGCAAGAGGGTGTTCCATACAATATCTCACTTGGAGGAGGCACACAAGGACTTGCAGAGACGATACAGAGGAATTACATGCTAAATCCTACAAGGGTTTATCCTCTTGAGAAGAACTTCGCTGGAACATTCATTGGATATATATCTTCATTCAAGATTTATAACTGTTTCATGGAACAGATGATAATTGACCATAACTTTAAATATGAAATAAATAGATTAAAAACAATAGAGTAATATGCCAAGTAAAAGTAAAGCACAACAGAGATTCTTCGGTATGGTAGATGCCTATAAGAAAGGCGAAATGAAGAATGCAAGCAGCAAGATAAAGAAAGCAGCGAATGGGATGTCAATGAGTGATGTCAAGGATTTTGCCGAAACGAAACATAAAGGACTTCCAGAGAAAGTTGAGGAAAGCATCATAAGATTGACTGAATCAGACCTTCATGCCATTGTAAAGGAAGTGGTAAACCGAATGATAAGTGAAAGAAGAGAGGGAGACCACGAGTTTGTAAAAGGCAATGACGGATATTCACAATATTACATCAATCACGGTGATAAGTCAGTATCTGCCATACATGGTTATCCAGGAGCTGGAAAGAAATTTGCAAAGAATCATGGCTATGAATACCATGATATAAAATAATAAAAAAAGGAGAGTAACCAAACTCTCCTTTTATTGTATATAATCATTCATCATGAAGAAGTCATCAATGACCCCCATTTTCAGTGCAGCCCTATATGCTGTCTGGTTTCCCTTGAAGAATTCACTCTTCGTATCATACTTCAACGCCTCTTCCTCAATGTGTTTATAAGTCCAGTATCCCTTCTTGTGTTGCTTTTGCTTCACAAGCCAGTACATATCGTCAATATAACCATATCTGTGGGCTGCGAGAAAGGCTGTTAGGTTCTTCTCTTGAAACTCTTCCTTGGTCTTGTATTTCATAGCCTCAGACATCATATTTTCCCTATTTTTCCAATATCCTTTGGGGTGTCTCATAATTTTGTAAGGTTTATAGTAATTAATTGTATAAAATAAATAATAAAGAGGAAGTTTTTTATATTTATTTTTAAGAAAAATAATAAAATAATCAATTAACAAACATGAATGGACTTTATTACTATAAGTTAGTCAGTCCTTATCCAGAGGATGTTACAAAGAACTGTAAGTTGACTATCAATGAGATAGACAGCAACTTCTTCAACCTCAAAAGTAATGACATCAAGGATGCGAAATTAATTATCGACAAAGACACAAATGAAAAGACCCTTGTTCTTTACAAGTACAATGACGAAAAAATCATTGTGTCAGAAAACGTTGATAGAATTACCTTTGATTTTGAGGCGCAAACAGAATGTGGAGAAAACGGTACTACCTTGGTTTTGAAATACAATGGCAAGGATGGTAAGAGGACTCTTAGACTTGAGAATATCCTCACAATGGATAACCTTATGGATGTTATCGGAAGCGATATACTTACGAAGGTTGTGACAGACGGTACTCTCAGAGGTGATGGTACGATGACTAATCCACTTGGAATTAGTGGTGTAGAGAAGACTGGTTCACTTGCACCAGTTCTACAAGTTTTCGACCTAACAAATGGCGAAAAGCTTCCAGAGGTAGCTAAACTTGGTGCTAGATACATCACCAAGGAGTATGTCAGTGATTACGGTTATCTTTATAACGGTGATGCTGTAAGGAAGATTTCAGAGAAACTTAAGAACGAATTCATCAGCAAGAACACTAAGGAAGGTGATGAGAAGTATGTATGGCGTGTTCCATCAAAGCAAGATTGGGATGCCCTTCTTAATTCAGTAGAGCCAAAGGGTAATGATTGCAAATGCCGTAACCACGATTCTCTTGACTGTCACGTTGACCTTGGTTGTTTGGCTGGTAAGTTCTTGAAATCTGAGTGTGGTTGTTATAACCAACCAGATTGTGAATGTTCTTCAAGAAAACCAGGTACTGGTTGTGAAGGCGGTTATTCAGATGACATTGATGATGACCAAATCGTACCAAGCTATGACCCAAAATCACCAGTTGGTGTTGACAAGTATGGAATGACAATTCTTCCAGCAGGTTATGGTTCATATAACAAGACATTCGAAAGAATACAATATGGTGAATTTGGTGAGAAGTCTTATTTCTGGACAACAACCCCACTTAATGTACCAAGTAGTGTACAGCAAGATTACTATGTAAAGGTATTTAGCTGCGATAAGGGAACTGTTTACCAAGTTGCAGAGTGTCCATCACCATATTACAGCATAAGACTTGTAAAGGACTATGATGGTTCTAACTACAGAGATAGTGAATATATCGATGGCATTTTGTATAAGACAATCTTGTTCCCAGAAGCTGGACAGATTTGGCTTGCAAGTAACTATGCAGACGTAGAGGGACTTACCCCATATGGTGAATTAGGACAAACTCCAGAATATTTGAACCTTGGCGACCAACTTCTTTATGATAGAAGAGTTGAAATGTTCGTCAATGAGTGGAATGGTAAGTATTGGGAGAAGAGAATCATGAAGGAAGGTGAGACAGTCGTTGTCGAAGACCCTTGCTTCGGACAAGATGGTACTGGTTCTACTACCAATATTTGTTGGATGGATGATGATAAACGTCCTCACTGTGTTGAGGTTGAGATTCCAAAGATTGCCCAGATGAATGTTGAGTACAGAGTCTATACAATTGATGACTACTGTAACAAAGACCTTCTAAATACAGATGACCTTGTTGTTGAGAGAGTTCTTCATATCATTGTTCCAATGCTTGAGAAGGAACGTTGGGAGAGAATCAAGGCTGACGAGGCACTTAGCGGTGCAATTGACACCGAAAGGGAAGAGAGAATCAGCGCAGACACAGCACTTTCTGCTGCAATCGAGACCGAGAGAGAGGAAAGAATCAGCGCAGATACAGAGCTTTGGGAGGCATTGGCTGACGAGGCTGAAGCAAGAATCGAGGCTGATAAGGTACTTTCTGCTGCAATTGAGACTGAGAAAGAAGAGAGAATCGCTGCTGACGAAGTTCTTTCTGCTGCAATCGAGACCGAGAAGGAAGAAAGAATAGCTGCTGACGATGTATTGTCTGCTGCAATCGAGACTGAGAGAGAAGAGAGAATTGCTGCCGATGAGGTACTTTCTGCTGCAATTGAAACTGAAATTGAGGAACGTATTGCTGCTGATGAGTTCTTATCTGGTGCAATTGACACTGAACGTGAAGAGAGAATAGCTGCTGATGAGATACTTGATGGCCAGTTGATTGACTGGAGCAAGAATCCATTCACACTTTCAGCTTCAACGGAGGGTGAATATAATATGGTGCTTACTTCAAAGGATGAAAATGAGGAGCATTTCATTAAAATTAAGTTTGACGGAAACTTTGGCGAGATTTAATAATGTTGAAACAATATAATTGACAATGGATACAATTAACAGATTACAATTTAGACACCATGACGAGATATTTGACGATAGATGTAAAGCTATCGAGTATATCTATGATAAGATAAAAGAGAATGGTGTAGGTCTTGCTAGTGAACAGAACTCTCCTTATAGTTATTCACTCTTCGCAGAACCAACAATTCTCAGATATAAGAATGATGATAACGAGATACACAATTGCGAGGGTAATGAAGTATGTGAATTCAAGAAAGGCCCTCACATCATGCTCGTAATAGGTTCTGAAACAAACGATACAATCTACCACGAGAGAAACAGATTCTGTATCATCGATATTGACAAGACCGAGGAAGAGATTAAAGACCTTGAGGAGGAGCTTGCAAAGGCAGTTAAGAGCCTTACCCTTGCAGTGTTTGACACTAGTACACTTGACCTTCATGTTGAGAAGACAGAGGAAGGTACATTCTTGAGTGGTGACGTTAAGACTGCAAAGACCCACGTCTTCGAGGATGTAGTTAGGGATAACAACTTGATGATTGTTCCTTTCGATGATGAGGCAGGACCAGAGGGCTTGTTCATCTATGTAGACCTTACATATGATGAGCCAAGTGAAACCTTCACATTCATTGTGTCACAAGCTGACGGTACTCTCAAGAAGACCGCAGTTAAACTTCCTAACAACTACCTTGTAAGTGGTGAGTATAAGAAGCAAGACGAATCACTTCACCTTCACATGAGAAACGGTGATGAGGTTATCATTGATTGTGAGGAACTTATTGCTGAATGGGGTGTTGAAGGTGAGGCTTCAAAGACTCCTATCGTTCTTACAAGGGAAGAGGTTGACTACGATAACACAGCAGAGCATCACCATGTAGAGCCTTGGCAAGATGTTCTCCGTGCTGACGTGAGAGTTGCAAACCACATTGACAGCAACATCTTGAAGAAAACCAATGACGGAAGATACCTTTATGTTGACGGTAGAGCAACCAACATTGCTTACTACTACAATGGTGAGTTGAGCAATGTTAGTGAGCAGTTGGATAAGCTTAACCAGATTAAGGTTTCAAATGACAACGACAATATCATTTGGGATAGAGTTGATGGCTTCTTTGCCACTGCAAAGCTTGACTACATCACCAATAAGAACAAGCTTATCTTCACAACTAGTAATGTAAGCGGTGGAACAGTAACAAAGGAGATTCAGTTGAACTCAGTTGAGTTGTTCCAGAACATTTACTACAATAGAGCAACTGAGGAACTTGTTATCACCTATAAGGATACTGATGGCAACTTGAAGGTTGTTAAAATTCCAATCGGTGACATGCTTGACGAGTGGGACGTTTTGAACGAAGGTCATAACGTAAGACTTACCAAGACCACACACCATGTATCTGGTAAGGACATCCTTACTGCTGACGCAAAGATACACGAGGGTGACAACAATATATTGGAAGACAAGAACCATGAGCTTTATGTGAATGGTGTTTCAGCAAACATTAAGTATGATGTAACTGGTGATACAACCGTTAAGGACGTACTTGATGGTCTTAAGGCTGCTGATGAGACACTTGACGAGAAGATTGGCAACGAGATTGCAAGAGCTGAGAGTGCTGAGACTGAGTTGCAAGCTGCAATTGAGGCAGAGGGTCAGAGAGCACAAGATGCTGAGACTGAAATCATGAATACCATCGGTAGTGGTTTCTCTACTGATACACATGAGACCATAACATACAAGTTCGACCAGCTCACAGATAAGGTTAACTCAGAGGCTGAGAAACTTCAGAGCGAGATTGAACGTTCAATGTCTGCTGACACAGTTCACGATTCAAGACTTGATACAATTGAGACTGAGATTGGTGACGGATTCAACCCAAGATTCACAATCGAGGATGCAGTGAACGAGCTTAGTGCTGACACTAGGGCAAGTCTTAAGCATGTTGTAAACGAGGACGAGTCAATTGACGTTGTTGAGAGATACGGTTCTGATGGTAAGGAAGCAGTTGTCAAGGTCAACTTGAGCACTGAGGTTGAGGATGACAGAAAGAACATCATTAAGCTTAACAGTGACGGTTTGTTCGCAAACGTTGACTTGTCATACATAGAAGAGGCTAACAAACTTATCTTCCACACATCAAATGGCGAACCTGACAAGGAGATACAGCTTGAGAGTATGTCTTCAATTGTTAGCATTGAATACAATCCTTCAAAGGAAGCTATCATAATCACCTACATGACCAACGGACATGAGATTAAGACAGTTGAAATCCCAGTTGGTGACTTGATTAATGAGTGGAGAGTTGAGGATGGACACCCACACGCTGTACAGCTTGAGAAGGTTAGAGTACCAAGCGGAACAACTGAGCAAGATGTATTGAAGGCTTCTGTTATCATCACTGATGACCATGACGATAACATCCTTGTAATGGATGATGGTGCATTGTATGTTCCAGCTAATACCGATGTAACAGCAGCACTTAGCGGTGCTATTGACACTGAGAGGGAGCGTGCAATCAGCGCAGAAACAGCCCTTAACAGCAAGATTGAGGCTGAGACAATCCGTGCAATCAGCGCAGAAACAGCCCTTAGCAACGAGATAAACACAGTCAATACAAACCTTCAGAACGAGATTCAGCGTTCAACCGACAAGGACATTGAGCATGATAACAAGATAAGTGCTGAGACTGCTGCTAGGGTAGCTGAAGACAATATACTTCGTGACTTGATTACTGAGGAGACATTGAGAGCACAAGCTGCTGACAATGAGCTTTATCAGAAGATAGCAGACGAGACTGCTGCAAGAATCTCTGGAGACTCTGCACTTGATGCAAAGATTGCAATCGAGACAGCTAGAGCAGAAGTTATCGAGAACACAATTCAAGAGAACCTTGAGTCAGAGGTTGAGCGTTCAACTGTTGAAGATGAGAGACTTTGGAATGCATTGTCTGCTGAGACTGCTGCAAGACAGCAAGGCGATGACGAGCTTGAGCAGATGATTCTTGATGCAACACTTACATTCTCTCCTTCTAGTGGAAACTTCGAATCAAATGGAACAATATTGTTCAATGACTATAGAGAAGATGGTAACGTTGTTAAGGCAAATGTTATTCTCCAAGGTAGTGACGACAATATCATAAAAGCTGGAACTGGTCTTTATGCAACAGTTCATATGTCATATGACATTGCAACCAACAAGCTTAGACTTACAACAAGCGCAGGTTCTGAGGAATACCAACTTGCAGGTGCTACAGTAATCGACAATTTGTACTATGATAACGAATCTGGTGAAATTGTAATTACCTATCACGATGGAAGCGGTAACGTACAAGTAATGAAGTTCCCAGCTTCAGAGTTGTTCAATGAGTGGATTGTACAGAATCCATCTGAGAAGAGTGCAGTTGAACTCACTAAGACAAGAGCAACCGAACAAGGTCAGCCAGATGAACTTAAAGCACGTGTTCTTATTACTGATGATAGAAACGGTGATGGTAAACCAGATGATGGTAGCGACAACTTAATTGAGATTCGTAATAATGGTCTTTATGTTTGCGGTTCTGGTAATACTCTTGCAGAGTGTGTAAGTGGTAAAACTGATGCCATCTACAAGTCATTGTTTGGTGGAACGGTAATTCCAGCTGGATGCGGTGACGGAATTGAATATGTGGCAGACCCATTATCTTGCGTAATAAGTGGTGCAACATCATTTATGGAAGCAGATAGGATGATGGCATATCAGATTTGTGAAATCCTTGAAATGTGGGTTAGTGGTGAAACTTGTACATCAATATCTGATTGGATAGACGAAGGTGCTAACAAGAAGATGTTAGTTGATGTAAAGGCATCACGTGGTAACACTGGAACAATGACTGATGATGAAATCACTATACAGACCTTAACTGGTGATTATATCGACCCAACTAGAACAGAGTTCACAGATACCAACGCACTTAGAATTGTATGCTTGCAAGATGGTGGTAGCGGTGTTAAACCAGCAGTTGATACGCCACAGAACGGTCTTTACTTGAGTAATGTTTGGGATTGCGGATTGTACTACGGCCCACAAGATACTGAGGCTAAAGCAGCGGCAGAAGCAGCAGGATATATCACAGATTACTACACTGATGAAGATAAAAGTGCAAGTAATTACAACTATATGAATAACGTAAGACAGAGTGATATTCCACACCCTTAATAAATAAAAAAGAGGTTAGACAGAATCTAACCTCTTTTTTTATTATTGTGTGATATTTATATAGAAAATAAACGTTTATTATGAGTAAAGATAAAAAATTTAATAGCATTATAGAGGAGTTGAATCATTTGAAGAAGCAACTCTCAGAGGATTATTTCTTCGGTGACGAGGAAGGTGGAATGC
>JAEEGL014970818.1_pt1 | contig 19159 bp, 16 predicted proteins | sample 9134231 | NCBI WGS metagenome assembly JAEEGL01 (sample SAMN16246548, study PRJNA631951) | gut metagenome | biome: gut microbiome; feature: rumen; material: fiber-attached | host: Bos | place: Iran: Karaj | collected 2018-10 | reverse complement strand
TCAAGAGCCTTACCTGTAGCATCCTGCTCAACAGCTACAAGACAAGGTGTTCCCTTACCAGCCTGGTACTCAGAACGAACTGTATGTCCAGGAGCCTTAGGAGCGATCATAGCTACATCCACATCCTTAGGAGCCTTGATAAGTCCAAAGTGAACATTGAAGCCATGAGCGAACATAAGCATATTGCCTGGCTGAAGGTTAGGCTCGATATCCTCTCTGTACATCTTTGCCTGCTTTTCATCGTTGATAAGGATCATGATGATATCTGCCTTCTTGGCAGCCTCAGCTGTTGTATAAACCTTAAGTCCCTGAGCCTCAGCCTTAGCCTTGCTCTTGGAGCCTTCATAAAGTCCTACGATAACATTGCAGCCTGAATCCTTGAGGTTAAGAGCATGTGCATGTCCCTGTGAACCATAGCCGATAATAGCAATTGTCTTGCCCTCTAAAAGTGAAAGGTTACAATCTTCCTGATAAAAAATACGTGCATCCTGTGACATAAGTTTTCCTCCATTTATAGATTTTTTCATCAATCATATTCATATTAACAGCCACTCAAGACTGAAATTATGCAAAAAGTGTTATCACTCGTCCAGATAAATGATATTGTCTGTACCTCTTCCAAGTCCTGCAATACCTGTTCTCGCAAGCTCAAGTATCTCTCTTCCTTCCAGAAGCCGAAGGAATGCATCAATCTTGGACTGGTTACCTGTAATCTCAATGATAAGTGAATCAGGGCTTACATCTACGATGTTGCCTCTGAAAATATTAGCTGTAGCCAGTATGCTCTGACGCTCGTCAGCAGCTGCTCTAACCTTAACCATAGCAAGCTCTCTGTATACGCTATCGTCAGGTAAAAGCTCGTGAATATCTCTTACATCAACAAGCTTGGCCACCTGTTTCTCAATCTGTTCAAGGATTACATCGTCTCCTGAAGCAACTATTGTGATCCTCGTAAACCTTGGGTCAGCTGTAATTCCAGCAGTAATGCTCTCAATGTTATAGCCTCGTCTTGAGAAAAGACCTGAGATTCTTGAAAGTGTACCCGGATTGTTATCTACAAGAAGCTGAAACACTTTTTTCTGCATTTTATATCTCCCGTTATCCCCATATATCTCAGTATCCATCTACTTACTTTTACACTTTAAAGTACTAATACCAAGTTGATTAAATTGTCGTTTTTTAGTAAATTATTGAGATATATCTGTTTGTATTTAAACTTATATAGTCAAATTATACTCCTTTAAAGCACTGTGTCAATCATTTTTTCTTTTACACTTTAAAGATGAAGCATTTTACAGTGATAAAGTACATATATAATAAAAATGGTGCCCTGCATGTGCGGTGGTCTATGGGGACGGTGTGGTGGTCTATGGGGACGGGGTCAGCGGTTCATTTTTTGTAAAAATGAACCGCTGATCCCGTCCCCATAGACCACCACACCGTCCCCATAGACCACCACACCGTCCACACAGGCCAACACACTTTTTCACAGCCACTTCAGCGGGCTACTGATCACCCTGGCCTTTGCCATGATATTATCTGCGTTTTCTTTAAGGTAGCTTTCAAGCTGTGCCACTTCATCTGCAGAATAGCCGTTTTGCTTAACTATTTTGCCGTCAGGAACAATGCCCTCAGCTATTTCAGTCTGAGAGCCATTCTTTCTCTCAAAGGCAACTCTAACAATCCTTTGATTATCGCTGTTTCTGACTATTGCAGAATAAGTCATTTTCATAGCATCATCTGCCATATAAACCTCACTGCTCTTTGCACTTGGTCAGCGCAACAGTACCTGTTCGAGCTATCTCTACTATGCTGACGCTCTTTAGCATTTCGATAAAAAGCTCAATCCTCTCTGAAGTATCACATATCTGGATAACCATCATGTTCTTGGACATATCAACTATCTGCGCATGCATGATCTCGCAGTTTTCCATGATATCACGGCGATTATCCTTATTGTACTTAACCTTTATCAGCATAAGCTCTCTGTTAATGCTCATGCTCTCCTTAAAGGTCTTTACCTTGATGACATCGATTTTCTTATTTAGCTGCTTTTCAATCTGCTCGATGGTGCGTTCATCGCCGCTTGAGACGATAGTCATGCAGGAAACAGACGCATCGGCAGTCTCTCCAACAACCAGTGAATCAATATTGAAATTCCTTCTTGAAAAGAGTCCGGCAACCTTAGAAAGAACACCGGCTCTGTTCTCTACAAGTACAGAATAGATTCTTTTCATGTTCTTGCTCCCTTAGAACTAATTTTTCATTACCACTTTGTAAGGTCCATAGGATCGACTTCAACTTCCATCAGGTATGAGTCGTCCTTACTCAGAAACTCTTTAAGGCTTTCATCTATATCGCTGTTTCCATCGACCTTTATGTATCCCATTCCATAAGCTGCAGCAATGCAGGAAAGATCAGGATCTCCGGAAAGTTCAACCATGGAGTAATGATCCTCGTAGGCGTAATGCTGATGTTCACGCACCATGCCAAGGAATCCGTTCTTCATCACCACGATCTTTACAGGAATATCGTACTGTCTCATGGTGGCAAGCTCCATCATGGACATCTGGAAGGCACCATCGCCTATGACTGCAACTACCTGCCTGTTTTTGTCGGCGAGCTTGGCTCCCATAGCAGCAGGAATTGAATATCCCATAGTTCCCATTCCGCCAGATGTAAGGAATCTTCCTTTTCTAACAATATGATAAGCGCAGGACCACATCTGATTCTGTCCTACATCAGCTACATAAATGGCATCCTCTTTCATCGCATTTGAAAGTTTCGTGATGAAGTCCTTGGGATCCACATATTCACCGCTCTTTGGAGTCCTTGCTGACGCCATTTCCTTTTTGTAGCCATTTAACGTATCAAGCCACTGCCTGTGATCATCGGCGTGATCATCCTGCTCAAGGAAATCCTCAAATATATGCTTGATATCACCAACAAGTGGTATTGTCGGTCCCACATTCTTACCAATTTCTGCAGGGTCTACATCAATATGAACCATAACCTTGTTCTCTGTGATAAGATCAGGCCTGTTCACGGCTCTGTCAGCCACTCTTGCACCAACCATCAAAAGAAGATCCGACTCATTCATCGCTCTGTTGGCATAGGGCTGTCCATTATTTCCCACCATACCAAAGTACAGCGGGTGCTCCGATGGCATAACACCAATGCCCATCATGGTTGAAACAACAGGGACGCTGTTAAGCTCTGCAAACTTCCTTATTTCCTCAGTTGCCTGGCTTAAGTGAACGCCGCCTCCAACGCAGATGATAGGTCTTTTGGCCTTTTCTACTTCTTTTATTACCTTCTTTATCTGAACCATATTGCCCTTAATCGTAGGCTTGTAGGTTCTCATGGAAATAGATTCAGGGTAAGTGAACTTTCCAGGGAATTCTGCAGTCTGAACATCAAAAGGAATATCAATTAAAACAGGGCCTCTTCTTCCGGTTCCTGCTATAAAAAAGGCTTCTTTTATAATTCTTGGAAGATCTGAAACATCGCGGACCAGATAGCTGTACTTAACAAAAGACTCTACTGCTCCTGTAATATCAGCCTCCTGGAATACGTCACTGCCTATCATGTCACTGTTTACCTGTCCTGTAATAGCAACCAGCGGTATGCTGTCCGCATATGCGGTAGCAATACCTGTAATAAGGTTTGTTGCACCAGGGCCCGATGTAACAGCACAGACACCAACATTGCCGCTGATTCTTGCATATCCACTGGCAAGATGAGCTGCATTCTGCTCAGTACGCACCAATACTCTCTTTATGTCTGAATCCAGCATTTTATTCCAAAAAGGATCAATAGCAACGCCTGAATATCCGAAAATCACCTTGGTATTTTCTTTTTCCAGACATTTAACTATTACTTCTGCTCCGATCATTTACGCTCCTCCTCTATAAACATCAGTTTATATCTGAATTATTCAATATTCAAAAGCTGCTTAACTACTCTGACAGCATCTGCTGCATCACTTGAGTAACCATCAGCTCCAATTTCCCTTGCATAATCCTCAGTAACAACTGCTCCGCCAATGATGATCTTGGCATCAACGCCATTCTCGTTTGCAAAATCCACAACATTCTTCATTTCCTTCATAGTTGTGGTCATTAGGGCTGAAAGCGCTATAACACTGGCATTATTTTCTTTTGCTGCTTTGATTATTTCTTCCTTTGGAACATCCTTGCCAAGATCTATGACGTTAAAGCCATAGTTCTTAAGCATGAGAGCCACAAGGTTTTTGCCAATATCATGGATATCTCCCTGTACAGTGGCTATAACAATAGTTGGAAGCTCCTTTTGGCCGTCTGTGTCCTTTTCAAGATGCGGTTCAAGGCAGGCTATAGATAACTTCATAGCCTCAGCTCCTGCAATCAGCTGTGGAAGGAAGTATTTTCCTTTATCAAATAAAGCTCCTACCTCGTTGATAGCCGGCATAAGCACATCATCAAGAATCTTCCTTGGTTCAATGCCTTTACTTAGGGCAGTCTCCGTATTCTTAACAATTGTTCTCTTTGAGCCGTTTAATACATCTCTTTTAATTATAGCAAGAATATCGTCGTCATTAACAATATTTAGTTCTTTTTTCTCTGCTTTTTCCTCTTTATTTTCTTCCAGGCGCTGCATTCTCTGAATATACTTTATGTCAGCGCCTTCTTTATTCCGCAAAAGATCCGACGCAAATGCAGCATTTACCAGCATTTCCTGCGATGGATTAGCTATGGCCATGGTAAGGCCTTTTTGGATTGCCATGGTAAGAAATGCAGTATTCACATTGCTTCTCTGAGGAAGACCAAAGGAAATATTGGACAGGCCGCAGATTGTAGCAAAGCTGTTGTCATAGCAATACTCAATGGTTGAAAGCGTTGCAATGGCTGCGTTTTTGTCAGCACCCACAGTGGCAACAAGGCCATCAACAACGATATCTTCCCTGTTCATACCGCTTGAATAAGCCTGCATAGCAAGCTTGTTTATATTACTTATCTTTTCTTCTGCATCCTTTGGAAGCCCATCCGGACTAAGAGGCAAAAGAATAAACATCGCACCGTATTTTTTTGCAAGTGGAAGGAAAACCTCCGCTTTTCCCTTTTCAAGAGAAATGGAATTCATAAGTGCTCTTCCAGGGTAGAGCCTAAGAGCTGCTTCCATTACCTCTGCACTACTGGTATCAAGACACAAAGGAAGGTCAGTGATGGTCATAACCTCTTCCATTACCTTGAGCATCATTTCCTTTTCATCAATTCCGCTCATTCCGACGTTGATATCCAGAATTGCGGCGCCCTCCTGCTCCTGGTTCCTTGCAAATTCGCAGACCATATCAAGATTTCCTTCACGCAGCTGCTCCTGAAGCTTCTTTTTGCCGGTAGGGTTAATTCTCTCTCCAACAATCATGAATGGGTCATCAAGCCCAAAGCTTAAAAAGCTTCTTTCTGAGGAGAGGTATCTTCTGCCGCTTATTTTTCTTGCAGCCTCAGCATTTGGCTTCATGCTGCCATATGTATCTTTAAGTCCCTTTATATACTCAGGAGTTGAGCCACAGCATCCTCCGATTATAGATGCTCCTGCATCAATAAGTCTCTTCATTTCATCTGTAAATTCGCCTGCTCCCATGTCGTAGGATGTATTTCCATCTGCGTCCACCGTTGGAAGACCTGCATTTGGCTTGGCAATAACAGGAATACTCGTAACAGAGGCTATACTTCTGATTATTTCCTCCATCTTGTCAGGTCCGGTAGAGCAATTAGCTCCGATGGCGCAGGCTCCAAGAGCTTCCAACGTAATAGCTGATGCCGCAGGATCAGAGCCGTAAAGAGTCCTTCCATCTCCCTCAAAGGTGAGAGTTACCATTACTGCAAGATCAGATACCTCTTTTGCTGCAATAAGAGCAGCCCTGCACTCCTGAAGACTCATCATAGTCTCCACAACCAAAATGTCGCAGCCTGCCTTTTCAAGAATCTTTATCTGCTCCTTGTAAACCTCAATAAGCTCTTCAAAATCAAAATCACCAACAGGCTTAAGCTGCCTTCCTGTCATAGTTATATCGCCGGCAACCAAAACGCCTTCTCCAACAGCTTCCTTAGAAAGGCGCACAAGCTCAGTATTGATTTCTTCAAAGCGTTCCTCAAGCCCATAATCAGAGAGCTTTACCCTGTTTCCGGTAAAAGTAGGCGCATATACAATATCAGAGCCGGCTTCGGCATAGGCCTTCTGGAGCCCAAGCATCACATCCTTATGCTCAAGTATCCAGTTCTCCGGGCATACACCTGCAGGCATTCCAGCCTTCATAAGGTTAGTGCCGGTTGCTCCATCCAAAAACAGTATTCTATCCTTACAAAACTCCCAAAATTCATTACGATTCATTCAGCCCATTCCTCTTTTCTTTAATAAGCTTAATCAAATAATACCCTGCCACAAACACAAACATCACTAAAAGCGGCTTCAGCCACATTGGAGGGTAAGGCAAAATTCCCTTTAATGCCAGGAAATCAATTATTGCGATAAATAAAACGTGGTAATAATATATGAATCCGGATGCCTCTTTTCCGATTCTCCAAATATGTTTTCCAAAAGAAATTCCACATTCAGACAAAAACAAAATGGAAACCACCATGATAAGCGAACCAAGATGGACTTCCTTTTTATCAAAGTACATTCTCTCTGCTACTGATAAGATGCAGCCAATCACAAGTCCCCACGCAGCCCTTGGCATAAGCCTTCTTTGCCATTCTTTGAAATCTGCTTCAGAAGAGCTTATCCTCTTATCTGTAATATAATCTGCAAAAATAATTCCTACAAGTACAAAGGGAAGTCCAACAAGCAGCCAGTTTCTTAGTACAAACCAGGTGCAGATATTTATTCCAAAGGGCCTTATAGGATAATAGGTCTGCAAAAGTTCTCCAAAATACAAAAGGAAAAGAAGTAGCGCAGAAAGCCACTTATACCATTTTCTAAGTACAGGGGCGAAAATAATAATAAGCACAAGCACATAAATCAGTGCAAACAGATACCACATGTGGTCAAAGGTATATGACCCATCATATATTAATTTCCCCGAATTAAAAATGATAAAATTTAACATTTCTGCTTTGTTAAATTTGGACGCAAACCATTCAGATAAAGAAACATCAATACTTAGATGATAAATAGCAGAAAAGATTAGGTAAATCACGTATACTTTTGCAGTAATAAGTACTGTCTTTTTAAGGGTTTTACAGGTCTTTTTTCTAATCTCTTTTGTATCTGTATTAGTGTTCGCAATGAGGAATCTTCCTGTAACAGCAAAAAAATAAGGGACAGCAAATCTGGCGAGGGCATCCATTGCCTCGCCAAAGCGTCCCGGAAATCTGGTGTGAATTGTAATAACGAAAAGTGCAGCAATAAATCTTACCGCATATAAAAATCTGTTTTCTTTCATTTAGTTAATCTGTGCTGGCTCCTATTGTTGAAAATTGCCCCGGTTCAACCGTTGTAACAGAGATGCCTTCACCTGCCGGAACCTCTCCATGGAGTACCTGCAGTATAACCATGGCTCTGCTGTTAGCCCTCTCATAATACTGACTGGCAAGCTGCTCATCTTCCTCATTAAAATCCCCGTCATAAGCAAGATGATAGAATTCATCGGCCTTCTGCATATAATCAGCGGCCTCCGTAGCGATTTCAGATATTCCCATAAACTCTTTCGGAATACTTACAAGAGCCATTGCCTTATAGGCTTCATTCATCTGATCAAGAACTGTAAGCAGTTCATACTTGGCATTTTCAGAAGTTGAATCAATGTCGTTAATCTTTTCATCGTAATATGAAAGCTTATCATAAAAGGCTTCCATATTTTCCTTGTACTCATCAAGCTCCTTAGAAGTCTTCTTTCCACAGCCTGAGGCCATGACCATCACTAACATGGTGCAAAAAAGAACAAGTAAAGCCTTCTTCCCTCTATATCTATTCAAAATCAAAACTTTTCTCCCTAAATTAATCCAAATACTTAGAGGCAGCTTTAAGCCTCGTAAGCGCTCTGGCAAGACCTGCCTGAGACTTCTTATATTCCTTGATAGACTGCTTTTGCTGAAGATGCTCCATAGCAAACTCGTAGGCCTCCTGAGCTCTTCTCTTGTCGATATCCTCAGGTCTTTCTACTGTGTTGACAATAACAATGCATCTGTTATTGGCAACCTGAACAGAGCCAAGACTTACTACACCATAAAGCCACTCACCATCCGGCTTTTTGATTTTGATGACACCATCCATGATAGCCAGTATCATCTCTTCATGCTCAGCCAGAATAGCAAGCTCGCCATCTTCACAGGGCAGAATGATTTCCTGGGCCCTGCCGTCGTAAAAGACTCCGTTTACTGATATAACCTGCAGTCCAAAGGTTGCAAATCTGTTATCACTCATCCTTAAGCCTCAATCTGTTTTGCTTTTTCAATTACTTCATCAATTGAGCCCACGTTAAAGAACGCCATCTCAGGATATTGATCCATATCACCGTTAATGATGGCCTTAAAGCCTTTTATTGTCTCTGAAAGAGGCACAAACTTACCAGGAAGACCTGTAAACTGCTCCGCAACGTGGAAAGGCTGAGACAAGAATCTTTGTATCTTTCTTGCTCTGTAAACAGTTACCTTATCCTCATCGCTCAGCTCTTCCATACCAAGAATAGCTATAATATCCTGAAGTTCCTTGTACTTCTGCAAAATCTCCTGAACCTTCATAGCTGTTTCATAGTGCTCTTTTCCTACAATATCCTCCTCAAGGATTCTGCTGGAGGACTCAAGAGGATCTACCGCAGGATAAATACCCTGTTCTACAATCTTTCTTGAAAGAACTGTTGTCGCATCAAGGTGTGCAAAGGTCGTAGCAGGCGCAGGATCGGTAAGGTCATCTGCAGGAACGTAAACAGCCTGTACGGAAGTTACAGATCCAAGTCTTGTGGATGTAATTCTCTCCTGAAGCATACCAAGGTCTGTTGCAAGAGTAGGCTGATAACCTACCGCTGAAGGCATTCTTCCAAGAAGCGCTGAAACCTCAGAGCCCGCCTGTACAAATCTGAAAATATTGTCTATGAACAAAAGCACATCCTGATGCTTTACATCTCTAAAATACTCTGCCATGGTAAGACCTGTCTCAGCAACACGCATACGCGCTCCCGGCGGCTCATTCATCTGCCCGAAAACAAGCGCAGTTTTGCTGATAACTCCGGACTCAGTCATCTCAGACCAAAGGTCATTACCCTCTCTGGAACGCTCTCCAACTCCGGTAAAAATAGAATAGCCACCATGCTCTGTAGCAATATTCTGGATGAGTTCCTGAATAAGAACTGTTTTTCCTACACCGGCTCCGCCGAAAAGACCGATTTTTCCGCCCTTAGCATAAGGCGCAAGAAGGTCAATAACCTTTATTCCTGTTTCCAAAACCTCTACTACAGGGCTCTGATCAACAAGCTTAGGTGGGTCTCTGTGAATCTGCCAGTTATCGGAAGCCTTTACAGAACCCTTTTTATCTATAGGATCTCCAAGAACATTAAAAAGTCGTCCTAAAACACCCTCTCCTACAGGAACCGTAATTGGACCACCGGTAGGGCGTACTTCCATATCCTTGCAAAGTCCCTCACTTGGAGAAAGCATAATGCAGCGAACTACATCATCACCTATATGCTGCGATACCTCCATCACGCGCTTCTTATCTTCTACGAAAACCTCAAGCGCATCACTAATGTAGGGAAGATCACCATCATCAAATTTTACGTCTACTACAGGTCCCATAATCTGTATGATTTTTCCGCTTTTCAACAATGTTTCCTCGTTTCGTCAATGTATTTTACGTCACTGCCTTTTCTTAACTGGTTCATTTTATCTGCCTTGGCAGCCTTGGCCGCTTTGGCTCTTTTTAGTGCCTTAGCACCACTAACCACCTCAGTTATTTCCTGTGTGATCATGGCCTGACGCTGCCTGTTATAGGTTCTTTGCAAAGAAGCGATCATTTTCTCTGCATTCTTATTGGCTGAATCCATTGCCATCATTCTGGAGCTCTGCACACTACAGAAGGACTCTACGAGCGCTCCGTAAATAAATCCAGTTACATAATTAGGAACTATATTATCAAGAACAGCCGAAGGACTTGGCTCCATCAAAAACTCTTCCAGGATAGTTCCCTTTAACAGCTTCTGCTTCCTGATATCTGTAATAAGAGTAAGGGGCAAAAGCTTCTCAAATCTGGTCTCGCAGGTAGTTCCATGAACCGTTGTATAAACAACATAGAACTCGTCTATCTCTCTACTGTAATAGTAGTCCAGAATCTCAGCAGCAATCTTTCTGGCTCTGTGCAGCGTAGGATTCTGGGAGGTAAACATAAAGGATTCCTCTATGCTCATATTCTTTGATAAAAAGTGAAATCTTCCAACCTCACCAATTACAAAGAGCTTCCACTTATCACCATCATTAAGAATATGCTCCTCCGCAACCTTAAGAACATTGTGATTATATGCACCGGCAAGTCCCTTATCATCTGTAAAGATAATATAACCTTTACGCCTTTCCTTTTCAGGAATATCAAGCCTTGTCTCAAGGAAAATATTTTCAACACCTTCAGGCAGATTTCTTACGATTCTAGATATCATAGCCTGAGTAGCAAAGAAAAAAGGCTCTGTATCCGTAAGCATTTTTCTTGCTTTGCGGAGCTTTGTTGATGAAATCAGGTACATTGCGTTAGTGATTTTTCTGGTATCGTTAACGCTGTTTATGCGGTCACGAATCTCTTTAATCGTAGCCAATTATCGACCTCTTATTAGTTGTTTTGCATTGCTTCTATTTCATCTTTTAGTTTTCGGTTTTCGATCTCATTGAAGGAATCAACAGCCTCTATAATCCTTCTCTTCAGCTGATCAGACATCTCTCCGCTCTTTTCGAGTTCATCACAGATCTCACCCTGTTCTGTATTGAAGTATGTCAAAAGTCTTTCCTTGTACTCCTTAACCTTCTTAACAGGAATCATATCAAGACGTCCTGAGCCAACAGCAACAAGAATAATAACCTGCTCATGCATTGAAAGAGGATGCTCAAGTGGCTGCTTTAAAAGCTCCATAAGAACATTTCCATGTCTGAGCTGATTCTTGGTTGTTTCATCAAGATCAGAGCTAAACTGTGTAAATACAGCCATTTCTCTATACTGGGCAAGATCTACTCTTATGCTTCCTGCAGCCTTTTTCATGGCTTTGGTCTGGGCCGCACTACCTACTCGGGATACGGAAAGTCCTACATTTACAGCAGGTCTCATACCCTCAAAGAACAGGTCACTTTCAAGGAAAATCTGTCCATCAGTAATAGAAATTACGTTGGTAGGAATGTAAGAAGATACATCTCCCGCCTGGGTCTCTATGATTGGAAGGGCTGTAATGGAGCCACCTCCAAGCTCTGACGAAAGCTTACTTGATCTTTCAAGGAGCCTTGAATGCAAATAGAATACATCTCCAGGATAAGCCTCACGTCCCGGGGATCTCTCCAAAAGAAGTGAAAGTGCTCTATAAGCAACTGCATGCTTAGAAAGATCATCATATACTATAAGAACATCCTTGCCCTGGTGCATGAAATACTCAGCAAGGGCTGTTCCTGAATAAGGCGCAATATACTGCAGCGGTGCCATATCTGCCGCTGTTGAACTGACAATAATCGTATAGTCCATTGCACCGGTCTTTTTCAAGGTTTGAATAAGCTTGGCTACTGTGGAAGCCTTCTGACCAATTGCAACATAAATACAGATAACATCTTTTCCCTTCTGGTTAATGATGGTATCTATCGCAATTGAAGTTTTGCCGGTCTGTCTGTCGCCTATGATAAGCTCTCTCTGACCTCTTCCAATAGGGAACATGGTATCGATAGAAAGAATACCTGTCTCCATAGGCTCATTTACAGACTGCCTTTCAATAATACCAGGCGCAGGCTCTTCGATAGCTCTATAGCCAGCTTCCTTAATAGCTCCTAAACCGTCTATAGGAGCTCCCAGGGCATCAACAACTCGTCCTATAAAGGCTTCACCGACAGGAATGCCGGCTTCTTTATAGGTTCTGACAGCTCTGGTTCCCTGCTTTATACCTGTATCATTACCAAAAAGGATACAACCAATGTGATCCTCTCTGATATCCTGAGCCATTCCTTTGGTTCCATCTTCGAATTCGATGATCTCACCATAAAAAGCGTGATCAATTCCTTTGACATTGGCAATACCATCACCTACCCACTCAACAGTTCCAACCTCTCTATCTTCAATAGACAGATTAAAGTTCTCCACCCTGCTGCTGAGCATGGAAATAATCCTGCCAGTATCATTGTCACCCTTTTTGCGGCTAATATTATTTAATTCTGCTTTCAGCTGCCTTGCTCTTCCTGCATCACTCCAGTCATACTCATAATTGCCGCAGGACACAATAAATCCACCACCTATGGATGAATCAAGAACAGTCTCTACCTCTATATCCTGACCTGCAAATTTGTCCTTAAGTAAGGCCCTTATCTTGTCTATCTGTTCCTTACTTGGCGCAGTGCTGGCATATCGCAGTGTTGCTTTCAACATATCACTCATTCTTTGCTCCGGCTTCACTTATAAACTTGTCATACAACTGCATATCTTCTTCAGCGCTATGCTTTGAAGCAGCAATCTTGGATGCGGCATCAATAACCATATCAGTAAGCTGTGCAGCATAAACCTCTTTGGCTCTCTCGTTTTCTACCTCAGCATTATGCTTGGCTTCTACTATGATCTGCTCACCCTTTTTCTTGGCATCATTTACAATACGCTCATACTCGTCATAACCCTGCTTTTTGATGTCTGCAAGGATCTGTTCCTTCTCTTCATCTGCAAGGCTGATTTTCTCTTCGTATTCCTTTTTGGTAGCCATGGCAGCCTCTGTTGCTATATCAGCTGCTTTTGTGGCTTCATCTACTTCTTCCTGGCGCTCTGTCAGAATCTTATCTACTCTTCCAAATAAAAAGATTTTGAAAATAATAAAAAGAACAGCCAGATTTATAATTGTGCATATAATGCTGACAGGACTTAAACTTAACACGGCTTCTTTTCCTTCCCCATTTTAATCAAGTAAACAAAATCATAAGCGCGATAACGAAGCCGTAGATAGCTGTAGCCTCTGCAAGCGCACATCCCAAAAGAAGAAGCTTCATTATCTTGCCGTCTGCTTCTGGCTGTCTTGCTACCGCGTCTGTTGCCTTTGATGTGGCAACCCCGATACCAATACCTGCTCCAATACCTGTAAATACCGCGATTGCCGCTCCGATTGCTGTCAAATTCATAGTTAACACCCTCCTAGTTTTGTTATTATTCCACCGCCTCTTTTATATAAAGAGATGTTAAAAATACAAATACATAAGCCTGAATAAGCCCATCGAACATATCAAAATATAAGCAGAATGGCAAAGGATAAATTGCCGGGAATCTGGTGTTTTTGATGAGCTCCATAATAACTGTCGCGCCTATGATGTTACCAAAAAGTCGCATACACAGTGACAATGGTCTGATGGCCAGCTCCAAAATATTCATCGGCGTAATGACCGCCATAGGCTGGGTAAAGCCCTTTAGCCACTTAAGTGCACCCTTCTTGTGAATGGATGCAAACTGCACCAGCAAAATACTCATAAGAGAAAGGGCCGCCGTAACATTAATATCCATAGTAGGTGGCACAAACCCAAGAAGACCACTCATATTTGTAACTGCCAAAAAGATAAGAACCGTACAGATATACTCAGTATAGCCTTCAGCCTCTTCTCCAAGCATTTCCGAGACCATTCGCCGTATCCATATAACAAAGCTCTCTATAGCAGCCTGTCTTCGCGAAATATTATGAACTTTAAAACCATGGGTAAGAAATAATAGAAGGACCAGAATAACAGCCATAAGGATCCATGTAACAACCACGGATTCATTAATATCATACTTGCCATCCCCAAATGGCAGATGAATATAGGCTTTGTCCTTAAGAAGAACTTCATTAAGCAACTCTTTTATATTCATATTAACCCCCAAAAAACATCATATTCTATTATAGGTAATGCAAAAGCAATGTGCAAGAAAAAAAGCAGACAAATGAACCGATAACCCCGTCTCCACAGGCCACCAGCCACATCTACATACGACACTTTTTATATTGCAACAACATTTTCTCTCTTTGCATCCGCTTTGAAGACAACGCTTCCATATACCTTTCTGTCTTCCGGAACCTTATAGGCTACCCCGTTTATGACAAAAAGCGTACCGGCATAGATCATCTCTGTTGCTTCAGCTTGGGCATTTTCGCCCCTTTGCATTTCTGCCTCCATTGCCTCTTTTTCTTTGACAAGTCTCTTAATTATAATTTCCTTGGAGCTGACAGCGGCATTAATCTTTATCTTCCATTGCATCAGCTTAATATCTCCGGTTCCTCCAAACTCAAGAAGTCTGTCCTTCTCAGTAGAAAGAGCTTTTAAATCCTCGATTTCACGGCTTATCTGCTTTTGTAGCTTGTTATATTCAACCAAAAGAGAACTCGGTGCACCAAGATTGATCACAGTCTTTACTCCAGACTTATTACCTATTGTCGCACTGGAAATGCCTGCAAGCGACTGGGTTGTACCTCCATAAATGACACCGGTTCTTCCGTAGGTCTTTACCATTCCTCTTGCATCTACCACACAGTTGATAAAATAGTTTGCAGATACGCTTTTTCCTCTGATGGTAACACCTTCGAAGAACTTGGCGGTAACATCACCTTCAGCGTTTATTATTCCTCTGACAGGACAGGTTGCGCCACCTGCAATTACTACATTTCCTCCACTGGTAATCGTAGAGCTCTCCATATGGCCGCCAATTACCACATCTCCTGTTGCTCTTATTTCACTTCCGGAATTAACATCTCCCTGAACGTAAACAACACCATCATAGTTAATTCTCTTATCTGTAATTCTGACCTCAGGAACAACCATGATCTTTTTGATCGTGATCAACCCGTCCACAACACTGACAGCACCGGTAACCTTTGCAACATAGGTCACCTTATCGCTCATGATCATGAAGCCTTCACCCTTTAAAATAGGAATCTCTTTTCCATTTTTGCCTGGGCTGACTTCTCCAAAAATATTATATCCGTTTTCACCCTTTGTAGCTCTATGATATACCGCTATTTTATCTCCAACATGCACCTGATTGATAAAGCTCATGTTAGAAAAATCTGCAGCACCATCACTGTCGATTTCCGGCTCGCAGGTACTTTGAATATCTACAAAGTACTCATAATGACCGTCCTTTCCATCGACAGCTTCTTTTCCCGCAGCCACAAGATACTTCTGCCCTTTCTTGGGATTACTGACCATCTTCTTTATTTCTTCTCTATTAATGCCTTTTCTGATATTCAGCTTAAAAAGCACAGTAAGGATAATATCTTCTGTATATTCTGCTCCATCCTGCCTGGTTGGAAGCGTAAACCAGCATAGCATCTTATCCTTAGTTACTTCCATATAGGCTTCTCTATTCGTCAGCATCTCAGTAACAAGAACTGCCTGATCAGAAACACCTCCGGTTCTGTCAAGAACGCTGCCCTCAATGCCATCATCCACCACAATAGAACCAAGGTCACCGGTAAGGAGTCTTCCCCTTATTCTCCTCATGTCCCTGGCTGTATACATCATGCTGGAAAACTTAGATATATCAAGGCCTTCTTCTATTCCAAGCCTTATTTCACGCATCTGGTCTGCCTGATACAAAGGCTTACAATAAGGCGTTATATCAATCTGATGCTCAAGACCAAGACGCATTTCATTCATCTGTCTCCAGCCATAGGCCACATCAGCATAACGGCTTACATCTATGCCCTCTTCAAGCCCGATTCGTATCTCCTTAATTGCCTCTCCACGCATATCCGGAGTCATATAATCATCAATAGGAAGCTTTTGCTTTATGCAAAGCCTTATTTGTTCAAGCTGTTCCTCATCAAATCTTTTCTTTACATATTCAGAGATATCAACCTCATCCAAAAATGCAAGATGAAGCTGATTAAGAACCCCTGCCGTATATCTGGTTATTTCCTTTTTATCAAAAATAAGCCCATCCTCAGCGCTTTCCCTTACGGCACGCATCTTCATATACGGAACGTCAAGGGCTGCGTAATTAGAAATGTCAATCCCCGCTTCAAGGCCCTTTCTTATTTCCCTCATCTGGAGGCTTTCAAACTGTGGATTCTGGTAAAAGATTATTGGAACACTGCTCTTTTTTTCAAGACCAAGACGAAGTTGTTTCATCTGATCCGCCAGATATTCCTTCTTGGCGTATTGTGAAACGTCAACGTCATCCATGATTCCTTTTCTTATCTGATAGAGCTGCTGTGCATCAAACCCCTGCGCTCTGTAAGAAGACATATCGATTCCCTCAGACATTTCGATTCGCATTTCCTCCATGTCTGTCCAGGAAAGTTTTGGATTCAGATACTTGGAAACATCAACCTTTTCATCTGCAAGTCCTTTTCTTATCTCTGCAAGCTGAAGCGCATTAAAACCAAGGCCCTTGATTTTTTCAACATCAGCGCCAAGCTTTTTGCACTCTTCAAGTTCCTTTTCTATAGCCCCGCTATTAAAGGAAGAAAGACCTGTATAGACATTTAGTTCATCTTCAAGCTCCAAGTCCTGAATAGCCATATTCCGCTCCATAATAAAGCTACAATATATCAAATTAATTCTATCATTTTTAAGAATACTACTCAACGTTAAAACAATATAATAACTATAAAAATGGACTGCATTTTCTATTAAAAAATGCAGTCCACACGGTAATCACTTTTTAGTTATTATGATTTATAGTTCAAATTTTGCCACAAAATTCTGAAGTTCCTGAGCATTCTCTGCAAGTTTATCAGAAGCCTCTGCAACTTCATGTGTGGAAGCTGTTTGTTCCTCTGATGCAGCTGAAACATTCTGAGTCTCATCTGCAACTTTAACGCTCATATCCTCAATTCTTCTAATGTTATCTGCAATAGTCTCTGTTCCCTCAGACAAATGTCCTACAATCTCACTCATGCGCTGAGACTGCTCTGAAATAGAATAAACCATATCCACAATATTATTAAAGGTATTACCAGCTTCATTAACTGTCTCAGTTCCTTCAACAACGCTCTGAGCGCCATTTCTCATTGCTTCAACAGCTTCATTTGAACTCTTCATAATATCATCAATCAAAGCTGTAATATTAGATGCAGCCTCATTTGACTGATCAGCCAGCTTGCTAATCTCAGATGCAACAACCGCAAAGCCTTTGCCCATTTCTCCAGCTCTTGCTGCCTCAATACTGGCATTAAGTGAAAGAAGATTCGTCTGACTGGCAATTTCAGCGATAGTTTCAACAAAGCTGTCTATGTTCTTAAGCTGTTCTCCAAGTGCGTCAACAACAGTTGCCGTGTTCTCAACAGATTCCTTAATTGTTCCCATCATATTAGTCGCATTTGTCATATCAGAAGCGCCCTTCTTGGCAGCCTCGTTTGTTGTGTTGATCATCTCTGTAGTGCGGCCAATAGCATCCTGGAACTCCTGCATGTTACTAACAAACGCCTTAGTCTCCTCACTCGCACCAGAAACTGCAGTAATCTGTCCTGCACAGGAATCAGATACGGTATTGCAGGAATTTGCTACCATTTCACTTGCCTGTGCCGACTGGGAAGCACTAGCAGAAAGCTCTTCAGAAGCAGATGCAACATAGGCCGTAGTATCTGAAATCTTCATCATAAGATCACGAATGTTCTTATGCATAAGATCAAGAGCAAGACATATCTGACCAATCTCATTGTTCTCTCTTTGAAGGTAACGAACCCTCTCCATGTCCTCATTCTCAGTAAAGTCATTATTTGACATTTTTACCATCTGTTTGGTAGCCAGAATAATAGGTTTAGTAATCCTCTTGCCCATATAAACTGCTATTGCAATTCCTACGATCAAAAGCACTATTGAAACCATTATTGTCTGAACAACAGTATTATTAAGCGATTTATACGCATTTTTCCTATATACACCGGCCAATTCATCTATATGATCAACCCACACGCCAGTACCCATTACCCAGTCAAAAGGCTCAAAATAAGCTGTGTAATTTATCTTAGGAAGTGGCTCAGTCTCATTGGGCTTTGCAAACATAAGGTTAGTGTATCCGCCACCATCCTGCATACCATTCTTTATCATTTCCTGAATAAAGTAGGTTCCATTAGGGTCAACAGAATCCCATCTTGACTGTCCCTCTGTATCTCTTCCAAGAAGTACCACATTTATTCCCTTGGAAGTGTCAATCCAAAAATATCCCGAACCGTCGTTATATTTCATCTCTCTGATAATATCAGCAGCCGCCTTCTGGGCTTCTTCCATAGTCATTTCGCCAGCCTGATATTTATTGTACATGAACTGGCAAACGCTCATAGCCTCCTGCGTTTCATTTTTCAGCTCAGTCTTTATATCCTCAGTAAGTCTTGCAACATAGGCTTCAGTCTGCCCTGAATTACTACTTATGTTGTTCACAATATTAAATGTGGAAATACAAAGAGCAGTGATAACTACCGCCAAGATGATAGAACCAACAATAGGTAACATTAAAGAACCTTGCTTTTTTTCCATAGTTTCATTTCCTTTCAAAAGAAAAAGAATAAACGAAAAAACGTCACTGTCCTTAAAATTTACCATTATACCATTCCTTGCTCAACTACCAGAAGTTGATTCTTAATTTAATAAAGGCCTGAAACCATTAGGTTTCAAGCCTTTATCTTATTATAAATATTTGCTTAATTCTTTATTAGCTAGCAATTAACAAGATTAGTTCTTCTTGTTCTCGTTGTAAGCCTTCTTAGCTTCCTCGATACCAGCCTTAAGACCAGCAAGACCAGCCTTAGCAACCTCTGCAGAAGTCTCAGCAAGCTCCTTAGCGATTGACTGTGCCTTCTCAGCAGCTTCCTTAAGCTTTTCCTTTGTCTCATCATCTACGAAAGACTTTGTAGAATCAGCGCATCCGTCGCACTTCTTTGCAGCCTTCTCAGCGATAGCAGCCTGAGCAGCAGCAAGTCTAGCTACAGGTACACGGAATGGTGAGCATGATACATAGTCAAGGCCAATCTTGTGGCAGAACTCAACTGATGAAGGATCTC
>JAEEGL014306593.1_pt1 | contig 19159 bp, 17 predicted proteins | sample 9134231 | NCBI WGS metagenome assembly JAEEGL01 (sample SAMN16246548, study PRJNA631951) | gut metagenome | biome: gut microbiome; feature: rumen; material: fiber-attached | host: Bos | place: Iran: Karaj | collected 2018-10 | reverse complement strand
GTTACATTAAGGCATCATAGGACTTTACTTAAGCATATTAGGCCATATTTATCGGATAGGGCCAATGTACATTGGCTATTAAAGCAATGTTCGGCATTTCCCGAATCACCATGCATAGTCATCTTGCCACCCATCATAGTGAGGTTCCTTCGTATAACCATAATCTTTGCATACTTGGCTGATGAACTCTTGCATCTCTGGAGAGATGAGTCGTTCGCCTCTGCGATACTCATAATACTGGCGACGACCATAGTGAACGATGAGCCGATGCTTGATGCCAACCTCTTGACTACGTGTCATCTCATCGTAGAAATGCATCATGCCCTTGGCGTAGCGAACATGCTTCTTCTCGCGATAAAGCGCACACTTGTTGGCTTTTACCTCAGGATGCATGGGGTTGACACTCAGAATGTTATAGTCGTTGCTCTGCAGTTCCTGACCTACAAGCCGGCGCAGACATGTCGCTCTGCGAGGACATTCGTTAATGAAACAGAGCAAATAGTTTGGTGCCTTATGGCTGAATATTTCTTTTTCTGTCATCCTTTTAGCTGTTTTTTAAAAGCATGCAAAGTTACGAAAAATATTCGAGAAAAATGCAGGATACGCAAGGAAAAATCAGCGCAGAGCCTACTTTTTTCTTAAGTAGCCGCTACTTATCTTGCAAGTAGCCACTACTTACCATCAAAGGAGCCTATACTCACATGTGTTTCTCCTAGAGAAACACTCTGTATCTCCCAAAGAAACACGTTGTTTCTCTAGGAGAAACACTTCCGTTTCCTTTGGATTCAAAAGCCCATCACCTTTTCAATGATTGGTGCAATAAATTTCCTTGGCTATAACACTGTCTAGTAATTCATAGCCTTTATCGTTTAGGTGTAGCTGATCTTCAATATACAACTCGTTTAAGTCATTCTCGTATTCCATATTCCAAGATTTGTATCGAACGACGCTAACTTTGTCTTGATATCCCTTTTCTTGGATTAATCTATCGAGCGCATTTCTATAATCTTGTTTGCAATCTATTGAAGTTCCGTTTATAAGCATCGAGAGATTACGTACAGTTTTATTATAAATGTTTTCATTTTCATATATCTTATAAATGTTGAAGTCAGGTATCTCTAAGATTATAGGATGAATGTAATTGGATAGCATGAATTGTATTATACAGTTCATGTTTTCCTGATAATAAGAAGTACTCATCTTTTTGTTTGTGTCATTTATACCAGCAGAGATGAAGCAGAAATCATACCCTTTTTCAATGAAATGCCTAAAACTGTCTAGCTCGAAAAGTGCATGATAAATCTCCTTACTGGTTAATCCTCCTATTCCATATGAGCTTATGATGACGGAACGTCGCAATTTGTTTTCAAGGATGTCCTTTATCTTGCATTGATGAAATTGATGACCAAATGCCCAGCTGTCGCCTATATATGCGATACGAATAGTGTCATCGTGATGTTGAATCGTTTGATATATTGGACGCTCCTTGGCAGGTGCATAGTATGAAAAGTATTTTACTCCCCCAATAATGCAAATGCATATCAAAAAAACGAGTAGTATTATATGTTTATACTTCATAGGTCAATATAATTAAGCGTTTATATTAGAAAATATAATCAAGGTTTGGCATAATTCAACCTTATTTGATGCAAAAATACAAAATAATTCTTTTTTATTTGCGAATTTAACCTGAAATTTATATTTTTGCAGTATCGTAAATTCGAATATGAAGAAAAAAAGAGACTCAAATCTAGAATTGTTGAGAATCGTTGCAATGTTTCTTGTACTAATAACACATGCGTGCTATGTGTCGTTGGATCCTCCTTCCCGAATAGATATTGAAACTTCTATAGGCGGTTCATTTTTACGCGCGCTAAGTGAGTCATTTTCTGAAGTCTGTGTTAATTCGTTTATTTTGATTTCTGGGTGGTTTGGAATTCAGACCCGTTTTTCCCGTTTTGTAGAGTTTGTTTTTCAGATATTGTTTATCTGCATAACCATATATTTCATAATGATTCTTTTAGGACTTACTAATCCTATGACTTCTAATGAGTGGATAGATTTAGTTATGTTCAAATATGGATCATATTGGTTTGTAAGGGCATATATCATTTTATATCTGTTTGCTCCAGTTCTGAATGCTTTTGTAGAAAAATGCGATAGATTCCAAATGAAATGGTTCTTGATTTTTTTCTATTTCATTCAGACAACTTATGGTTTCTATAATAGCAGTGGTTGGTTTTCTGGTGGATATTCTCCGCTATCATTTATGGGATTATATCTCTTAGCGAGATATATGAGACAATATCCCAACAGATTTACACAATTCAACAAAACTGTTGACATCTCTTTGTATATAGTAATATCTATATTTACAGCAATTTGTTCTCTTTTATCTACATGTTTCTTTGATAAGACTGGTACGGTATTGTTCTTATATTCATCTCCGATGGTTATTTTGAGCTCTGTTTATTTTCTCTTGTTTTTTACAAAGCTGTCATTTCAAAGTGCTATTATTAATTGGATCTCAGTATCCTCTTTTGCAGTTTATTTAGTTCATTGCTCTCCAACCATTTTTCATCCTTATTACATTAGTATTATAAGGCATTGGTTTGAAGTATGTACAAGTTCAGAATTCTTTGTGTATACTTCTGTATTCATCATTACTGTTTTTATTATTTCAATATTATTTGATAAGATACGAATTGTTGTGTGGAGATTGATATCTACACCATTTTTAAATAAAAAAAGTTTATGGTACAACAATTAAGTGAAAAATGCGATTTTACAAAAATCGTTCCTGATTTCATATATAACAGAATTGATTTCTTTAGCAAAGATTTTGTAATTCTGCGTATTCAGAATGAAAAGCATGATTGCCAACTAGAAGTACAATTGTTTGATAACCATGCAGAACTTGGCGCATGGATGATGACTGTTTTTAAACAGGATTTTGATGAAATAGCTTCGTTTTTATTCCATAATTATTGCAACATTGAGTACATTTCTTTTTATAATGTGATTTCTGATAAAGTCTTTATAGCAGCGAACCATTATCATTTGATACTTCCTAATTCATATGAGGAACTTAAAACGCGTATCTCTGCTAAAAGTAGGAACACTATGAGTAGAAAGAGAAAGAAAGCAGAAGCAGACTTTGGTAAGATTGAAATGGTGGAGTATGAGAATGATTGTATTTCTGATGACATTATATCAATATATTTTGATATGAAAGAAAAAACACATCATATAAAATATGGACTGTCAAATAAAGATTATTTAATCAAATTTCATGTCTCAAATGTATATGTTCTCTATTTCGGTAATAAAGTTGCAGCTATAATAATAACGTGTGAACAATGTCCTATCGCTTATCTTGAGAATCTAACATATGATATGGATCTTTCTAAATATTCACCAGGTATGATGGCATATGAGATGGTATTGGAAAGATTGATTTTAAAAGGAAAAACTGCCTTTTATTTGAGTGGAGGCGACTATGACTATAAAAAGAAATATGGAAGCGTTGAAACCGCTGTTACAGAAGGTAAAATCTACAGATCATGGATCATTGAATTGAAATACCGGTGGATTGATTTCTATAACAAACGTCTTTATTGGAAAATCCAGTATTGGAAGCGTAAGTTATCTGCGTAACATAAACCGTGGCAGGTGTGTTAGGTTGTTGATATCATCTTTGGTGACGAGTCCTCCAAAAGATACAAATGCTGTCTTGAAGTCGAATGATCTGAGATATTCGTATTCTCTTTCTCCATCTTCCTTTATGGATCCATATGGATAAGCAAAGTGATGGATGTCATAATCTATAACAGACTTTAGCCTTTTAATTCCACCGTCAATCTCATCTTTAATTTCATTAAGTGTGAGAGGAATGAAAGATGGATGGCTCATTGTATGGCCTCCGATAGTACATAATGGTTCTTTGCCTAGATCTTTGATATTCTCCCATGACATGCCCATCTTCTGTATTGGCGCCAGCCAGTCTATCTGATAGTTGCCAAAAAGTTCTTGAAGAGAATTATGTAGATTCCTTTGGTCAAGCTTGAGAATCTTTTCTCTAATAAGACGGAATGTATCCCATTTCTGTTGATAGGTCGTGCAAGTGTATGAAGAGCCGTCTGCTAATTGTAGTTTGTTATTTGACAAAATTAGATCTTCAATGGAAATCCACCATAGGATGGCCTTCCTGTCAGGGAAATCTGTTGCCACAAAGATACAGAAGGGAATATGATTCCGTTTAAAGATGGGACATGCTGTTGTATAATTGTCTAAGTAACCGTCATCTAAAGTAAATGCAACAAATGGTTTATCAATTTTGTTCTTCCCGATGATAATATCATAGACCTCGTCAAGGGACAAAAATGCGAAGCCTGCCTTTCTGTATTTGTCTATGGTCTTTTGAAGAAACGCTGGGGAAACCTTTAAATCCTCATTGGGAACAAGCCTAGACTTATTATATTCAGCAACTCTGTGAAGCATTAAAACTACTCCTAACGCACCTTCATCCATGGCTTTTTTTCGCAGATGTGTATTTAAAAGGGGAAACTTTTTCTGCATGATTATATAGTTTGCAGTTTCCTTTAGATTAAATAGTGAAATCTTTATTGTTGAAAGAGTATTTTTCATTTGAAAGTTTTTTATTTGATACTAAAAAAATTACGAAGGTAATTCGAATGTAATGTGATAATTACGCATGTACTAACCACAAGAAGTCGAATAGCTAGAACTACAAATAGAAATACTGCTGATTGGAAAAGTGGATCAATTTTATGCCATAATGGAACACAGTAATCTATACTATGAAAAAAAAGTATTACGATTGAATACCTTCCAGTATATAAAAGAATGTTTTTTAATAAACTCTGCTTTTTATCAATTAACTGGCTTAAATTAAAAAATAAGTATGTGCCTCCTAAACTTCCACAAAAATCAATAAAGGAATACTTGAAGATGCATTGAGACATCTCAACTTGTCCATAATATGATGTGAAAAGCCAACAAAGAATTCCAAGTATTAAGAACTTTAAAGGATATCTATAATTATATTCTAATAAAGAATGTACTCGTATGTAATATCCAATTGCTACGAAAAATAAGCTTAGTAAGGCTGGAAAGAATGACAAGAAGGATGGCATGTTATAGTAATATGCCATAATACTTATGCTTGTAGATATTAGAAGTGATATAGCCAAATACTCTTTTTTGAAAGCATATAGTATGTAATGGAAAATGAAACGGACGAGAAATAATGCTAACAGAAACCAGCCAGGCCCCATACCATTGAATATACTAGAAATGTCCGTTTTAATAGAGTGAGACTGCCTAATTTGTGTTAGAATAATTACAATAACACACATCGCTATATATGGAACTAGTAGTTGCTTTATATTCTTTTTAAGTAGTTGTTGTATTGGGCATTCTTTATAAAAATAACCTGTTACGATAAAAAATAGGGGTATATGAAATGCATATATGAAATTCCATAGCATATTGTTTGGGCCAAATGTGTGAGCTACAATCATTAGAAGAATGCCAAATCCTTTAAGAATATCAAATGTTCCAATTCTTTCCATTATCTGTACATGTTTTTTAGGTGCCTATAGTGTAAATATAATACATTAGGTATATATAAAATTAACTTCGTACCAATTGTGCTGAAACCTAGTTCTTGGTGATACTTCTTCAATATCGTAGAGTTAGTTTTGATATATGACAATACTTTTTTTGTTCTTGAGTTTCTGTATAGTTTGGGAAACAAACAAATTCGACCTAATAGTTCATTATAATAAAAGATACAATGATAGGTGCTGTATTCTTGCAAATGTGGAAATCGCTCATGAATAATGCTGTCAACCAATTCTAGGCGTAGAATACGATTATCTATGTACTGACTAATATGATTTCTATAGTAATCTTTAGACAGTGACGTTGAACGGTGAGTATAGATGTAGAGTGGCTTATCAACTATACATACTATCTTGCTGCAAGCGAAAGCTCGAATGTTATAGATGAAGTCCTCTTCTGTTTTTAGACCTTCGGTATTTCTTACACCATATTCCTGCATGGTTGCACGTTTGTATATCTTTGTCCAGCACTGGGAGTAGATTTTGTCTTTGATAAGAATGGCTTTCAAAGCTTCGTCTTGAGTAAGAACATATTCATGGCCAGTGTGCTCAGTGTGTGAGATATTTCCATCTTCGTCTTTCTGGATATAGTTGCAGCAAACAATGTCTGCATTGTGATGATAGCCGGATTGAAGCATTTGGCTGAACATGTTTGGCATAATCTCGTCGTCACTGTCGATAAAAGCAATATAGTTTCCCGTTGCTACATCGTAGCCAACGTTCTTAGCTGTAGAAGGACCAGTGTTAGTCGTGTGGATACATCTAACCTCTGAATATTCGCTTGCATAATCGTTGCAAATCTTTCCCGAGGAGTCAGTTGAACCGTCATCGACTAAGATGATTTCAAAGGTAACATCCTCTTGGTGAAGCACACTGTCAACACATCTTTTCAGATACAGTTCGACATTATATACAGGTATGATGACACTTATATCCATGTTGTTCTAAATGCTATTAAATAGATTAATCCACTGAGCCATGATGGAATCTGGCTTAAAACGAGAGATATTTTGTATAGCCATAGTACCCATTTCTATTCTAAGTTCTTCATTAGACATGAGATGCTCAAGTTTTTTTGCTAGATTCTCAATGTTTCCATCATCAGCAAGGAGTCCATCTTCTCCATCAGTTATGATTTCACGTGGTCCATATGGGCAGTCGAAAGATATGCAAGGCAAACCACAACTCATAGCTTCTGCCAACACAAGTCCAAATCCCTCATATCTAGAACTCATGACATAAATGGAGCTTTTCGCGAACTCCTCTGCAATGTCTTCGGTAGCCGGCATCAGATGAACTGTGTCTCCTAATTGTAGTTGGTCTGCTATTTTTTGATAGGGTATTCTGTCTCCGTTTCCAAAAATAAACAATTCCCAATCGCAGAAATCTTTTATGACGATATTCCATACTTCCAATAGCCTGTCGAACCCTTTTTCTGACATATACCTGCCTGCAGAGATGACACGTTTCGCTCCATAATCCGATACCATCTTGGGAGAGATGGTCAGCATATTTGGAATCACTTCAATACGTTGGGCGTAAAGTTTCCAAAAAGGAACGTCTTGTTTTGTAAGTGTAACCACGCATGAGCAATTGCGTAAACTCTTCATGATATGGTAATCACATAAAGAGAATAGTTTATGGAGATAGTGGTTGTATTTAAACTTATGGGCCATCGTAACTGTATCTCCTTTAGTATGGGATTCCATGATGGTCTTAATATCTTGCTTATGACATAGATTGATAATGATATCAAGTACCTGAAAAGAGTATACGGTACAAATGACGACATCAGGTCTGGTCTTGTTAAGTAAACCCCTGAATTGTCTCTTGAATTGGCAGCGTGCCTGAATATAGGATCTCAGCCAACTAATCATGGTCATCTTATTTCTCAATGGTATTGGAACATGGATGGGCTGATATGAGATATCGCCATTTAATAAAAAAGGTAAATCTCTGGATGGTTGATCGTATGTCGTTAAGAATACTTTATGGGGTGTTTGCTCTGAGATATAGTTCATCTTACAGGATAGAATTCGTTCTATTCCTGCATAATTCTGCATCTTGTCTATGACATATAGTATTTTCATCTGATGAAGTGTTTACATCTCAACAGGAATGAAGCAAACAGGTAAACCCAACGTTGAATAGAAGGAGACTCCTTTAAATCTGATAATAATCTAACCAAAGGTACCTCATCTGGTGTGAACATTATCTTGTAGTCTTGGAGGATTCTTTGAGGAATCAGTTCTGCAAGCATATGGTCCCATTCCTTATTGACTAAGGTAAGGTTAGAACTGATGCCGTTGAAGTCGTAGTTGGCTACAATATAATCAATAATCCTGATAGAGCAGTTGTCGTAGATGATAGACTGATAATTAAATTTGGCATCAGACTGAATAACATAGTTCTCATCGTACAGTCTTTTATCAAACAACTGTCTTTTGATGAAAGTTGCCTGATGGTTGAATGTGTTCTTGAGCATCGTCAGGAGCGTTACTTCTTGTGGCTTGATGATATGTTTGATACCCTTCTCTTGGTCGTAAAACCCACCTGTAATAATATCTTCGGTATAATTCATCTTAGATATGTCCTCTAATACCGTAGATGAGTGAAAGGTGTCACCAGAGTTCATGAAGTTGAGGTAATCGCCTTTTGCTTGTTTTATACCTTTGTTCATAGCGGGATATCTACCTCTGTCGGATTCTGATATCCAGTAGTCTATATAGTCAGCATTTTGCTTGATAATATCTATGCTGCCGTCAGTCGATCCACCGTCAATAATGATGAATTGGTAGTCGTGAGAAGTCTGACCAAGAACACTCTGGATGGTTTTTTCTAAACCTTCCTTGTTATTATAGTTGATGGTGATAATAGAGTATTTCATAATACTTACATTCCGTTCATACTGTTAATGATATTCCAGTCATTATCCAGGCTGATGCATTTGTCTAAGCCTAAAAAGAAGGGTACAACACGACTGAGATTTGATGTGTATGTTCCAATAAAGAATTTGGAGTGTATCAGTACATCCATGTCTAATAGGACATTTATTGTTTCTTTTCGTCTTGTTTGCTTGGAAGCGTGATTAAAAATAGTCTCATTAAACCCTGTGCTTTGATTCTGAATGTTGTAGAAAATGTTAAAACCATGAGGGTGTAACTTCTCCTTAACATCGTTAATGATGCTTGTGTCATCCGTTGCGATAAAGACATTAGAGCTAATTTTTTTGTAGTTGATAATCGTATTGACGTATTTGTCAAGGCGGATTTCCTCCATTTCTTTTGAAGTGATTTTGTCTCCTCTGCGAATGTGGACACCTATATAGTCATTTGGAAGTTTCAGATCGTTTCTTCTGTTGCTCAAGTAATCCTTGGTATTATGGTTTAATACGTACATTTGTTTGAAGGTGAATGCCATGAGGTTGAACGCGTCCTTTCCAAGAATGTCATGGATGAACTCTTTGGAACGCATGTCCTCAAAAATATCTTTTGTCAACAAATGATGAGGATATAAAATGCGATAGATGTAATTAAGAATCAACCTGTAATAAAAAGAAAAGAATTCTTTTGGCTTATAATAGATTTTCCCAATCCAAGGCTTCTCATTAGAGTATACTTTATCTTGAGCGGAAAAAGGATTGTTGGAATAATCCAGTGTCGGCTCAAAATAATCCTCCCAGCCTTTCTTGATACGGGAGTTCCATAACCATGTGTTCAGCTTTAGATGCTTTTGGTAATGGTTGGCATAGACGATGGCAAGACACAAGTTGAACAACTCAGAGTACATACCACGCGTAGAAAGACTATATATGATTCTTTTTTTCTTCATAGTTTTCCAATCCCATAAAACCATTATGTTCTTGACTTAATGCTCTTCCATATCCATGTTGGAACCCTTCGCTTTCAAGAGAACAACAATCTGGCGCCTGCATCAGATATTCCACCATAGGGTGGTGGAGATATAAGTCCACCATCATGACTCCTTTGCTGAGAATTCGTGGCAGTTCAACTTCCCGTTTGAGAGAAAAATCTCCTTTCTTGAGATGCTGGATTTCTCCGAAGTAATGGCCAATTGCATACGTGGCAAGGGGCATACCATCTTTGGTTTTCAAGGTGAGCATGATATCGTAGTTCATATCTCCTTCAGTGGAACCTTCTATAAGTATCTCTAATGATTTCTGTCCGTTATGTATTGTTGATGACGACTCCTCTGTTCCATTAATCTTGATGGAATTAATCTTCAACGTGCTTTTTTTCCATTTGATGTTCTCAACGATCTTTGTCTTTTGTTCAGTTCCATCGCTTTTTAGATAATAATCTAATGTATCTGGAATGCTGCCCATAAAGTCTACCATGCCATTCTTGAGCATGATACCACGTGTGCAGAGACTACGAACTGCAGCCATATTGTGGCTTACAAAGAGTACAGTACGGCCTTCGCCTTTACTGACATCCTGCATTTTGCCGATGGCTTTCTTTTGAAATTCTGCATCACCGACGGCTAATACTTCGTCAACGACGAGAATTTCTGGCTCCAAATGGGCAGCAATAGCAAAGCCTAGGCGAACCATCATACCAGATGAATATCGTTTGACAGGTGTGTCGACGTATCTGGCAACCCCTGCAAAATCTACAATTTCATCGAATTTGCTTTTGATTTCAGCTTTAGTCATTCCCATAATTGAACCATTCATGAAGATGTTTTCACGACCAGTCATTTCTGGGTGGAATCCTGTTCCTACCTCGAGGAGTGAGGCTATACGTCCTTTGATATTGATATTGCCAGTTGTAGGAGAGGTTACGCGGGACAATATCTTCAGCAAAGTAGATTTCCCTGCACCATTCTTTCCGATAATACCTAAGACATCACCTTGCTCTACTTTGAAATTAATGTCGCGGAGAGCCCATACAAAACGGCTGTCACCTTTTTGTGTTCGGTCATTGGTTTCACCAATCTTTAGATATGGATCTTCTTTTCCTCTGATATGGGCCCACCAACGGTTCAAATCCTGGCTCAATGTGCCAGTACCAATTGCTCCTAGGATATATTGTTTCCCTATATGATTGAATTCGATAACTGGTCTACTCATATACTTATTGATTAAATAACATCCATAAAACTTCGCTGAACACGATTGAAAATAATTATTCCAAGAGTTAGGACGATGATTGTAAATGCAAAACTATATCCTATATAGAGCCAATTAAATACACCAACTCCAGTGAAAGCATATTTAAAGGTTTCTAAGATGGCAGTCAGTGGGTTGGCTACCAATACCCATATATATTTAGGGTAGGTTTCTTTCATAACAGATAGTGGATAGATGACGGGGGTTGCGTACATCCATAACTGGACACCAAATGTGATGAGGAATCTTAAATCGCGATATTTGGTTGTCATAGATGAAATAATCATGCCGAATCCTAAACCAAGACCTCCTAGCATCATAATTAATATTGGCACTAAGCATATTGTAGCATTGATATGGAAGTCTACCCCTGAAGCAAAGTAATAGATATATACTACCAAGAACAAAGTAAACTGAATAGCCATTTTGATGAGGTTGGAAATAACAATAGATAGGGGTACAACTAATCTAGGAAAATATACTTTTCCAAAAATAGCCTGGTTGGCATTGAATGTGTCTGAGCATTTGCTGAGACAATCTTGGAAATAGTTCCAACAGACAAGCCCAGACAAATAGAAAACCGCTTGTGGGATTCCATCTGTAGAAATTCCTGCGATACCACCAAAGACAAACATAAACATGATGGTTGTAAATAATGGTTGGATGATAAACCAAAGTGGACCTAAGATTGTTTGTTTGTAGAAAGTGATAATATCACGTTTTACATACATTGTGAGCAAATCCCGATATTGCCAAACCTCGTGTAAATCGATGCTTAGCAATTTTTTATCAGTTGTAATGGTCGTATCCCAATATTTTGACATAATTATTTCTTTAGAATGTTTGCAGTGTTTAATATTATTTGAACATCATCATCCGTGTTGAGTATGAATGAAATCATTATTTTTTCTGTCAACTTTCAAAATGTTAAGTATCATTTTCCAAACCAAAATAGGAATGGATAGTACTTTTCCAAATACAGAGTGCTTGCGCAACTGTCGGGGTGTTGACACATAGAGAGAGATGCAGATAAATAGGAATAATAGCCACCATTTCAAGCACCATTCCCGAGAGAGTAGGGTAATGAAGCAGGCAAGTATGAAGGTTAGGACAATGAGCATGGAACGTGGGATCAATGCCTGCTGAATGGTCTTATCAATATAATCAATATTTCCCGTAACAATGGCGTGAGGGATGTTAGGAAGAAGTCTAAACAAACTCTGAATCTGGGCGGTCATCCAGCGCAGACGCTGTTTTTGGAAATTCTCCTTGTTGCTGACCTTCTCGTCAAAAACGGGAATACTTTCTTCATAGTGGATATAAATCTCTTGCATGAGTAGAAGGGCTTCCAATTCACGGTCTTCACCTGCTGTGCTAAGGTTATAAACGTTCTTTTTGAACCACTTAAAATCGAAGCACATACCGGAACCAATCAATGCGGAAGATAAACCGATTCGATTGTGTGCCTTGCGGAAAATAGTATTGTTGATTTCCTCACTGACACCATCAAGTACGGCAATGTCGTTATTGCTGTTTTTAGCACAGCGGTGGCATTGAATGGCTTTATAGCCCTTGGTACAGACTTCGTTTAGCTTTTCCAGGAAATCGGACTCTACAACGTTGTCCGCATCCAGAATAACAACAAAGTCATAGTCTTCCTTGATTTGATCCATGGCATATTGCATGGCCTTGGCCTTGCTACTCTTTTCAAAAACAGGCGTCAATAGAGTGATTGGAAGTTCACGAAGCTGGTTGTTGGTTTCCTCTGTCATGTGGTCAGAGATGACAGCCACGTGGAATTTGTTGTATGAATAGTATTGCCCCAAGGTTTTTCGTACAGATGGGACAATGACTCGGTCTTCATTATAAGCAGGATATAGAATAAGGAACTTATATTCAAGATTCTCACGTGACGCTGCAAGTTTCCCAGAGAAATAAGTGACCAGACGAGATACGGGTTTCTTCCACATCAGGGAAACAAGTGCAAAAAATAAAATGTACGCTCCCGAGGCAGCTAAGAGTAACCAAAGGAAAATTTCTACGATATGAATTAATAGCCAGATCATGATTGAAAATTATAGTTTTTGATTAGCGTATGCTTTAAGACGTCTTCCAATAAAAGTTTTGGAAAGTATAGAACTAAGGAAGATAATGGGTAACATATAGAACGTTTTGTCCCATTTAGCATCAACTAGATAATTGGGCGTTGCTATGGCAAAGATAAATAGTACGATGGCGAACAGCGCCCACCATTTAAGTGCTAAACTGAAGTAGATGAAGGGCATTACAACTCCCATCAACAAGATAATAGCCATCACTATCATACGAGGTAACAACATCCATTGGAGGATCTTATCTGCCAAATTATAATGTTTGGTAAATAGCGCCATAGGAAGATAGAAAATGTTTCTAATAATATTTGTGAATTGTGATGCTATCCAACGTCCACGCTGACGGTTGAAATCCTCGGCATTACGGTATTTTTCTTCAAATACCAGGATGTCGTCGAAATAATCAATGAAGATATGTTGGCGAAGGAGTCGGATTTCCAATTCCTTATCGTCAAATATGGTGTCGATGGTCATGATGTTCTCCTTGAACCATTCAAAATCGAAAGCCATCGCAGAACCTGCTGATGCTGCGGAAAGGCCTAAGGCGATGTGTCCACGACGGAATATGGTGTTGTTGATTTCCTCAAAGGTAGAACTTAGGCGGGCTGATGCGGTATCGCGGTTTTGTGACAAACGATGAGCCTGAATGGCTTTGGTTCCTGCAGACTCGTAAGCATCATTCATCTTCTCCAGGAAATCGGGCTCGACAATGTTGCCTGCATTGAGAATGACTACAATGTCATATATCTTAAATTGAGGTAGGTTATTAATTGCCAATTGAAGCGACTTGGCCCTAGAACTCTTTTCAAAGTTTGGCGTTAAAAGCGTAACAGGCTGTTGCGCCATGCGGAAGTTGCTGAGTTCGTCGATATGATCGGAGATAACGGTAATATCAAAGAGACGTTGGGGGTAGGTCTGCCCTAAAGCAGCTCGTACCGTATGTTCAGCCCCAATGCCATTTTTATAGACGGGGATGAGGATGATAAAGCGGTTTTGAGTCTTGGCTCTTGGTACATCAGTATGTTTGCTAAACAAAGATGCCAAAGCAAACACTGCCAAATATAGAACGGTGGCTGACACAAAAACAAATAGTGTGATGTCGATAAAATATATTAATCTCCAGAAATCCATAATTCTATAGTTTTATAAAACTGACAACACCACGAATGGTGGCTCGAACTAAATCCCAGCGTTGTTGGAAAGTATATTTCAGTATGTCCCTGATGGCAACAATGCTTATTAAATATAAATAGGTGATGTATTTCGTCATACCTGATTGGTTGCGTTGGGCAAACAGTAGCCTATTACGAGTGATATAGTAGGTCCTTAGTGGACTGTTCTGTCCTGTCGCCTGGCTTTCTTTGTGGAAAACAGTGCATGCAGGCTCATACCAGATTTCATAGCCTGCACGGCGAATTATCATGGACCAATCAAGCTCCTCGTAATAGAGAAAATAGCACTCGGGCATCAGTCCTGCTTTCTCTATGACTTCTCGTTTGACTATCATGGCAGCTCCATGTGCATAGGGCGTAGGATGAGACGTATTGTATTGTCCATGATCTACTTCGCCACATCCAATAGCTTTGTTGCGCATGGTGATGGGAGAGAGAGACGTATAGCCGGCAAATTGAATCAACTGTTTGCCCCATGAGAATTTGATTTTGGGACAGACCAAACCCGTTTTGGGCGAAGACTCCAAACGGGAAATAAGATGTCTGATGTCTGAGGTCTGAAGTTTGAGTAAAGTGTCGTTGTTTAAAAAGAAAAGATACTTTCCTTGTGCAGCTTTGATGCCCAAGTTATTACCGCCTGCAAACCCTAAATTCTTTTTAGAACGGATGACTTTTACTTGAGGGTATCGTTCCTCAATGACGCTTGCTTCATCTTGAGCAGAGGCATTATCTACCACGATTACCTCTATGGAATTGTCTTCTAAAGGTAATGTGTCAATCAATTCACAGGTATCTTTCAGTCCGTTGTAATTGATGGTAATGATAGATAATTGTACTATATCCAATTAAAGTATGTTTTAACGCGTGATTGTTTCTTTTTCTCTAATCTTATCCTTTTCTTCTCTTCTTGCTCGGCAAGATATTTATTCTCGTATTCAATCCATTCATTCTCTATGTGAGGTAATATGTAAACAATGGAAAGCCCTCCGTAAAAAACTAGTGCATTGGGAAATTGCATTAATACCTGATTCCCATAACCACCTAATTGTTGGGACACAAAGGCACAACAGAACCCCGCTCCGATTCCTCTTAGTGAAGGACTCTTAAGGGTAAAGAAAACTATCCAACATGCACCAATTAGCATAATTGCGGTGCAAATTAAAAATATTGTAATGCCAATAATGCCTGTATGAATCCAAATATATACATACTCAGAATCAGGAGGAACTGTTGCCATAAATGTATATTTGTTATTAGCTGGAACGGTTTTTCGTCCAACGTTTCCAATATTCATGCCGATTCCCCATGGCGCTTCTTTCATGTATTTTTTCATGGCTTCTTGATTAATTTTTCTGGCACCAGCAGAAGCATCGTTCTTATCAAAGACAGACCGCATGCGACGTATAGATTGATTGCTGTCACCAATGGTTGTGAATGCGAGCATACAGACAAACAAGACCAATATGACTGTAAAAGGAATTGCGATTTTAATAGATTTGGATAAAAAGATATATGCCATGAAACCAGCCATTAAGCATGCCATAGCAGTACGGGTACCAGAAGGGAACATGGCCCAAGTGCAGGCAGCACCAACTATCAAAAAGAATAGCTTGTACTTCCAAACTTTTGCTGTAATTCCGAAAATAATGAATGCTACAGCTGTTGAGGCTATGCCTATGCCAAAATTTGCAGCATCACTATATATGGAGAAGTAGCGGATAAGCGTTCCTCCATATATTATGTGTGTCGTGCTGCCGGCACCATACAACCAACTTTTTTCTAAATCTGTAAAACCAATATTTTTCTGTTTCCAAACCCAAAATGAGGCAAATAATGCAAGTGCTCCCCAAAAGAACAGATATTGAATTAAGACATTGCGCTTTGATATGTATAAACTAAAAACAATGAATGCATACATCAATTGGAATGCCATCATTCTTGCAGCAGTGTACCATCCTCCCACATCAATGCCTATACCGCATGTGTCGTTTAAAACTTCAAGCGTACAAAATCCACACCATACTAAAAGTGAAAGAAACATGATGTTTGCTGTGCGTTCAAATTTTAGGTCTTTAACATCAATAATGGCTAATGCGATAAGAACAATTTCTAACATCTCGTTGTAAAGAGATATAGGTATCCCTGAGGGTAATGGGGCGTTTCTCCATTGGAGAAAATAGTTGACGAAAATAAGTACCCAAAATGAAAACAGCCTAATTCGAAAAACAACTATTGTTAACAGTACTAATAATGGAATTGCACAAATGATGGCAAAGGCATTAAAACCGGCATGAATGAACTGGAATATCGCAAGTAAAAACAGAAGAAAGAGTAAAGATACTCTTCCTCCGTGTTCTTGTGTGTATATCTTTAATGCCTTGTTTGCCATTTACAATGCATGTTGGTTTTCTGTAGCTGTCAAGCCTAATTGTGACATTCGATATACAAAGTTGCTGAACTTTGTATAGGGTGGTAATTGGCCTACAAATTCTTCAACGGCATAGCGGTTGGCCTCAGTCAGGTACATAAATAGGGAGTTCTTGTGCTCTTCATCCAACATGGATTGTAGTTCTTTGAGGGCTTTCTGGTCCACATCTTTCCAAGTTCGATTGGCACGAGTGACCATTAAATTAATAGTTCCCATATTCAAAAGAGCTGGCGAAATAGAATTGTCATCCAAATTGGGAAATTCGATGATGGCAATTTCGTTAGGTAGAATATCTGGACACAAATCTTTGATGTCCTTAGCCAAGATAAACTTGCTGTCTTCTGCCAAGAAATCCTCATCATAGGTTAGACGACGAACTTCCAGACCAATGGAAATCCAATAGTTCTCCAATTCCTGAGACAAATAACTCTTTCCGTTACCGGAGTCTGTAGATATCAGGTTGAGCACATTTTGTTGCCCCTCCTTGAAATGGGGGAGGAGCGATTTGCTCAATTGTTTGATAGCCATATCAGCAATGGTCTTGTTGAAACGACGATAACGCAAATTGCTCTCTTTTGGAAAACATCCCATAACGGGTATTTGGGTAATGCGTTCTGAGCGCATGCGGTCTCGTAAAGTGCGATCTAACAACTCGATAATAAAGAAGTAAAGAGCAGTAAACATAAATGCGACCAAAAATGATCCCAGCAAAATCATGATTCGGTTGGTTGGCTGCGCATTTAATGGGAACATAGGCGGATTTAATACGCGAAGCGTTGCTGTGGACATTTGCAAGTTGCGTTGCCGCATACGGGCAGAATTCAAGGCTTTCAACATCTCCATGTAATTACCTTCAATAAAACCTATATGACGGACTTTTCGTTCGATAGTGGCACCAATTGGGGCATAAAATAAATATTGTCGGTCTAGATTGTCTTTCATGATGTCTGTAGCAGTCATCTCTGCTTTTGTTTTTTCAAGCAAAAGTAGTTGCTCCAACCATCGACTCAACATATCATTGGCTTTTACACCGCTTTCAGTGCTATAAGTAGATGCTTCAATGTCCTTCGTGAGTTGGGCTACACGACCTGTCGCCTTTTGTAAATCTCTCTGGGCTTTGGCTAATTCTTCTTGTGATTCATTGGCTTGACCGCCTCCTTCACTGCTCATCAGTCGGAGATTCGAGATACGAGATTGAATACGTGAAATATCACGAACTTGGTTAGTAAACTCTCTGTTTGAACGAATTACCTGCGCACGATTGCCTAACTGACGCTCTAAGTAGTCAAGAAGCGCCTTGGAAGTGGTATAGTTCATCAACTGGTCATTGCGGAAGTTCTGTTGTTGTGCTTCCAAATTAGTCAATGCTTTTGTCTGTTCGCCATAGTTGATAATTTTCTTCGATATATTATAGCGTATAAGGTCATCTTCTGCGTTGCTCAAGATTTTATAAAGGCGAGCAACTTCTTTTTCAAAGAACCTGATAACATTGTTGGTCTCACCAAATCGAAGTTGTTGATATTGGCGGGCAAATACTTTGTTAAGGATATCTAATGTGTTATAAGCAATGCCTGCATCGTTGGATGAATAACCAATATCAATGATGTCGCTATAGTTGAGTTGAAGTACTTTCAATCGAGCCGTAATATTGTCAATGCCAAAATAGGGATGATAATTTAATAGACCAAAAATATAGTTGTTTTGCGTGGGCTTCTCGTATGCTTTCAGATTGGCATAGGTCTGATCTTCGCTGTTGCGATTAATGAGCGCTTTAACTTCGGGAGGAACAGTGGCATTTAATTGACGGAAATGTTCTGCAGAAATATAGTTGTTATCCTTGTTTGGATTGCCATACATCATGCAACGACCAAAAAGACGTAAAGCTACTTCGTGAATGGTGTTGTCTGTCGTAATAATCAGCATTAAATTAGTAATGTTGGTTTGTGAAAATGCCGATCCAGTTCCAGTTCCTTCCAAATTGTAACCCGTAATCATACCTGTGTAAATGGTGGTGTTGGTATCGTAGATACGCTCCATGTTACGTGTCATGAACCATGCCACAACTAGTGCAATCATTGGTAATATAATCAGATACCAACGAATTTTATAGAGGAAACGGACAATATATCTAAATAAATCCATAGCTTTCTAATTTGGTTATTATCTATTTAAAGCTTTGGCAGCTTTTTTCTGAGCTCTTTGCTCAGCTTCTTCCATCTTGCGATATCTTTTTTCTTCTGCGGCGGCATTTTTCTTGATTTTCTTTTCAATAGCCCGATTTTCTTTTCTGATTTGTTTCTCAGATAGCTGCTCTTCTTCTAAAGTGACATCTGTTGTGGTATTTGTTAAAATCGGTGTGTGGGTAAGTAGCTCTAATGTGATAATATCCGTGGTTATTTGAGTTTGTAGTGTTTGATATCCCTGAACGACACCAATCTCGTGCATCTTGGTTCCTGCAAATGCCTCAATGGTCATATTGCCTTGATGAAAATCTTCTTGATTCAAAGCGCCTGCCCCTTGAAAAATAGCAGCAGCTTCACTGGAGGTTTTTAAAGCAACCAAATTATTTGTTATTTTTATATATAGTGTAGCAATCTGTAGTTTTAGCTCATCAAAAGCTAGGTCTTTATCAATGCGTGCCTGATCAACTAACAATTTCTTGCGTTTTACAG
>JAEEGL013130461.1_pt1 | contig 19159 bp, 17 predicted proteins | sample 9134231 | NCBI WGS metagenome assembly JAEEGL01 (sample SAMN16246548, study PRJNA631951) | gut metagenome | biome: gut microbiome; feature: rumen; material: fiber-attached | host: Bos | place: Iran: Karaj | collected 2018-10 | reverse complement strand
TGGTAAGAAAGTTGATATTCCATCATACAGAGTTAAAACTGGAGATGTAATTTCTATTAAAGAAGACGATAAGAACTTAAAAGTAGTTACTGAAGCTTTAGCAAAAGTAACTAAGAGAGTTGAATTCATATCTTATGATGAAAACAAAATGGAATGTACTTATGTAAGAATGCCTGAAAGAAATGAATTAAATGCTGATATTAATGAAGCATTAATCGTTGAATTCTATAACAAGTAATTTGAAATAATGTATTTAAAAAGATATCTAAATAGATATCTTTTTTTAGTTTAATCCAGCAAGACCACAATAAGCTCCATAAGGTTTAATTGTGCACTCAACATAACCATCAGTAACTGAGACAATAGGATCACTATCATAAACATATATTTTAATAGCATCATTAGAGCAAAATTGATTACCATAATAATCACTACAATCACTACTATCAAAGACACTATGTATTAATGCAACTTTATTTTCAAAAGAAGTATCATTGGTAATATAATATTTCCCTTTAGTCATACCAAATTCATTGGCCATTTCATCAGTAACTATAAATCCAATATAACTACTCTCAACAATACCATTATTTAGATTATGCTTTAAATAAAATGTTGGATTGCTTGTAGGAGAAAAATTCTTTAACGCTTGTATAGCTTGACTAGCTGTTTGATATTGAGTTATAGCCGGATTTATACTTTCATCAACTCTTACAACCATATCATCAAAATTATCATCATCTGGAATATTAGCAGTATATACAACATTTGGATCAATAGGTTCTATCTCTTGAGCATTATCAGTTGCTTGAATATCAATTATTTTAAAATTGAGATTGTAATTTTCAGCTGTACTAGGCAAATCTTCTGAATCTACATCTTTATTAAAGCCAATATGTACAGTATATGTTACTTTCTCACCAGCAGCTAATAAGTGATTAGGTGCTATTTCTGTTCCATCACTGTAAGTAACATAATATTCAATATAACCAGGTAAATTACTAATAGGTTGTCCATTTACTGTAGATGTTACTGATTCAACCATTCCATCAATAGTTCCAGCATTCTTAGCATCTACATTAAACTCATAATAATCACCCGGAGTGTCAAGAGTTATTGCATATTCTACACCAGTACTATTAACAATATGAGCAGCAGTAATAGGTGTAATACTACCACTTTTCACTTGAATATTTTCAAAGTGAATATCCCATGTCGGCTTATTAATAATACTAGTACCATTTATAGATAAATTAGAGCTAATAACTGCATAACCAATTGTTATAGCTAATAATAGTAATCCTACAATAAGCATTGATTTGGTTTTCTTTTTATTCATACTATCACCTATTCTAAATCTATTATATAATACACATATATCATAAGCAATAATTAAAAAGATACCTAAATAGATATCTTTTTTTCGTCTACAACAATTTCTTCATAATAGCAATTATCAATTGGACATAATAAATTACCATTAACATCTGTTCCTAATAATATATGTCTAATACATCTAAGTACTGCTGAATGACTGACAATCATAATAGTAGAATCACTGTGTTTATTAATAATATATTTTAAGAAATCTCTACATCTTTCAAATATATCTTGTACTTTTTCTACTCCAAGATCACCACTATTTAAATTATAATCCCAATACTTTTTAGTATCATATTCTTCTCTTTTCTTATTAGTAAGTTCTCCCATATCTCTTTCAATTAATCTCTTATCTGGAATAGTTTCTACTCTATCACCTATAAGTATTATAGCTGTCTCTACTGTTCTTAACATTGGACTCATATAACAATAATCATATTGCTTATCTTTGATCTTTTCTTTTAACTTTTTACATTGCCTTCTTCCAGTATCATTAAGTTCTACATTTTCTCTTCCTTGAATAATACCATCATAATTAGCTTCTGTCTGTCCATGTCTTACTAAACAAATTTTCATTATTCAATCTCCAATACTTTTAATGCATCACTATACTTAATATATTTACTAAAATACTCACCATCAGCAACAGAAGAATAACCAACTACTATATAACTACCATCTAGTTCAACAACATCATTAAAATAATCATCATAATCATTTCCATAATCAACTACTGCTATCTTCTTTAAATCTTTATCGTATTTAGCAATTAATCCATTATAGTTATATTCATCTATTTTATTTCTTTTATCCTTAGTAACTGAAGCCATAGATCCAATAGCTACTAAATTATCTTTACTATCAGTAATAATCTTATTAAATCTTTCTAATTCTTTTCCAGTATATATTACTTCATCAACATATTTTAAATCTGATGTATATCTAATTATCATAGCGTCAGTATCGCCATCATTTCTTTTATTTGAAGTCGCAACATAAATAAAATTATCTAACTTAGTAACTCCACTAAATCCAAGTCTGTCAGTATATTTATAATCATTACTATCTACATAATCACCATTCTTAGTATACCTAACTATTACACCAACTTCATTATTGTCTAGACCAACAGCATATATATACTCATCATCAATATAAATATCATTGAATATAGCAGACTTATTATTACCATAATTCTTTTTCCATAGTAATTTACCATTCTTATCATACTTAATCAAGTATGCTCCACCAGTACTTTTACCAACTTTATTAGAACTATAAATACTTTGTCCACATACTATATAACCATCATCTACTACTTTAATATTCATAAATTTAGAATAACTAAGTTCATTAAACACATTTTCAAATATAACTTCTCCATCTTTATCATAAGCAACCATTAAGGCACTACGATTATTCTTTTTATGCTCTTTATTATCACTTTCATAACTACCTACCGCAATAACAATATCACCATCACTTGCTACTCCAAAGAAAGATCCATTTAATCCCTTATTATATAGTTTTTCATATACTTTTTCTCTATTAGAATTATACTTAATTACTTTTGCTCTTTCATAATACATTTCATTATCATTATTACTACCTACAGTAACATAACCTTTATCAGTCAATGCAATACTATTAACACCATCAAATAGTATAGATTTCTCTTTTCTATAAAAGCCAACATATATAAAATAGATTAATTCAATAATTAATATAATTACACATATAATTGTAATAAATTTTAATACCTTTAATATATTTTTATTCATCAAAACACCTTCATCTTTATTGTAGCAAATCTGCCTCTTTTTTTCCACACATAAAAAGAAAATACTTTAATTAGTATTTCCTTTTATTCATAAATTCCAATGAAATATTTTTTCTTTCCACGTCTAACTACTATATATTTATTAACTAGACATTTATCTTTAGAAACAACAAACTCTAAATCATTAACTTTTTCTCCATTTAAAGTAATACTTCCATTATTAACAAACTCTCTAGCTTCTCTCTTACTAGAACAAATTTTACCTTCTACTAATAAATCAACTATATTTAAATCTTCTTTAATAGTAAATGGCTCTAATCCTTTAAATGCATCTAGTATTTCCTTCTCAGTAAAGCTAGCTATATCACCACTGAATAATGATTCAGATATCTTAACAGCCTCTTGATAACTATCTTCACCATGTAAATCACGAATTATTTCATGAGCTAACGCCTTATGAGCAATTCTCATTTCTGGATGTTCACTATTTTCCTTTTCTATTTTCTCTATTTCTTCTTTACTTAAGAATGTTAATTTCTTTAAGTATTCAATAATCATAGAATCTTCTAAATTAATTAGATATTGATAAAACTCATAAGATGAAGTCTTATTCTCATCTAACCATAATGCATTCCCTTCTGTTTTACCAAATTTATTACCTTGACTATCAGTTACAAGTGGCATAACTAATCCATATGCTTCTTTATCTAATTTCTTTCTAATTAATTCTATTCCAGAAGTAATATTACCCCATTGATCAGAACCTGCTACTTGAAGCTCACAATTATATTCTTTAAATAAGTAATAGAAGTCCATAGCTTGTAATAACATATAACTAAATTCTGCATATGTTATACCAACATCCATTCTAGATTTAACATGATCCTTAGCTAACATATAATTAATATTAAAATATTTACCATAATCTCTTAAGAAATCACAAATATTAACATCTTTAGTCCAATCCCAGTTATTAACTACTTCAAACCCAAATATCTTTTTAGCTTGTGCAGTTAATCCTTTTATATTTTTATCTACTTCTTCTTTAGTAATTAAAGGTCTCTCTGCACTTGGTTTAGGATCTCCAATAAGCCCAGTTGCTCCTCCTACTAATAATAAAGGTCTATGTCCTCCTTGAGCTAATCTCTTACATATTAAGAATGATGAATAATGTCCAATATGCATTGAGTCTGCAGTTGGATCAGTACCAATATAAAAAGTCATTCCACCTTTATTAAGTTTATCAATTAAATCTGGACTACTTATTTCTTGTATTAGTCCACGCCATTCTAAATCTTCATATAAAGTCATTTTCTTTCCTCCTCTAATTCCAAATTTTTAATTTTTAATATTTCATAACCATAATCTTTATATATTCCCTCAACATCTCTACTAGTTGCTTCTTCTTTATTATAACCCAAAACATCAAGAATGTTATAAACAGATTCTTCACTTGGCCCCTCTATTTCTAAATATGTAGGAATATAAGGCCAATCATCAATATCAATCTCAACACCATTTAGTAAGTATTGTATTCTTCTATTCTCTTGATAACCTCTAGGTTCATATCCTAACTCTTTTAATATTAAATTACATCTATCAAAATTATCAACTTCAATTTCTAATTCTTGTGTACCATCAATATCTGAAGAAACTAAGTTTTTAATTGTTAAAGTCGTTTTCTTACCATTTGTACGAAGTCTAATCCATTTATTAGGTACTTTTGGTATAAAATCATAAACGTATCTTTTTTGTATTTCATCCCATTGAAATTCTGCTTTTAATTCTTCTAATTTTGCAAGTACTTTTTCTCTATCAATTTCAAGTACTCGCACTTCATACTCAGTATGCACTAAACCACCTCCAAAATAAAAAACGAGACCTCATCCAATAAGGACGAGAATCTCGTGGTACCACCTTAATTCATGTATAAACATGCACTCAAAATCTTAACGCGATTAACGATTTTTCTCCAAACTTGTAATTCAAACTAATACTCCTTTTAGTTCACACCAACCACTAAATCTCTTTAAATAAATATTAATTCTACTTCGAGTTCTTCATTGAAAACGACAACAATATAATACCATAAATATTAAATTTGTCAATTACTTGTTTCTTCCAAGTCCTTTTGGAGTAATTGTTTTCTCATCATAATCTATTACTAAAGATAATTCATCTTCATCACTTGGAACTTCTAATTCTAACTGATAATCATCCAACTCATAACTATAAACATGATATGTCATGCCTGGTTCTATCTCAGTTTGTTTACTTCTCTTACCATTAATAATAGCTTGTACAGAACTGTCTTCATCTACAAAAGTAATAACATCATTAGCATATCTACTATCATCACTAGTTTCTTCAATTACAACTTTTACTCTTTCAGGCTCAACTATTACATCTTGTTTATTTAATATATTGTTAGTAGTTATAGCCCCAGTAATAACAGCTCCTATAATAAGAACTAAACCACCTTTTTTAATTCTTTCCATATTTATATTATCAATCTTCATATATAACACCTACTCATAAAACTTATCTACGCCTTCTTTATAATGATCTTCTAATTCTTGATCCCAAGGCTCATCTAAATCATTAATATTTGTCTCTTGTACAATATCAGTACTACCCCATTTATTTTCATGAACTGAAGTAATATTACCATCCTCATCACAAGTAATTCCTTCAGCATAATAGTAATCCAGCTCTTTTTGTCCAACGAACTCTAAATGTCCATCTTCTGTAATTCTATACTTCTTTAAACAAGATTTAGTACCATATGATGAATTAGAGCCACCATAAGATTGAGCTGTAATTAAATACTCTTCTCCAGTATCAGGATCGGTATAGAAGCATATACCTTGAACAGCAATAGGCAAATCATCCTTAAAGACTTCTCCTTCAGTAGTTATAGAACCATCTTCATTATACTTTAATTTAAATCTAACTAACTTGCCAGTATAATCAAAAGTAGCAACATAAATACATCCATCATGATATGTACAAGTAGCGCTATTAGCATTCTCATCATCTAAATAATCTCTAATATTAATATCACAAGGAATTTCAATAGATTCAGTATTAGTCTTTTTTCCTTCACTTTCATCATCAGAAAAATTCAAAATTGGTTCTTTTTCTTTAACTCTTCTCATAGCTTTCATTAATGCTTCGTAGTCATATGCCTTTACTTTACCACTTTTATCAGTAACATATAATACTGAATGTTCTTCATCTAAAGCAGCTCCTCCAACATGTGCATCTGTTGGTAAAACTATTACGGCAATAAGTTCTTTAGTTTCTTTATCATAAATATATAATCTTGATTTTTTTCCATTTTTATAAGCACTAATTATTAATTCATTTTCACTTTCAGTCTGTCCTTGTGGAGTATAACCATCTTTCTTAATTTCTGAATAATCAGTTCCAGCACCATTACCTAATAATAATCCATTTTTATCAAACAAACCATTTCCTACTTCAGGAAAAGCACCATTAGCACTATTATTTAATACTTCATTATCATTTAAATTAAATTCTTCAGGCAACCCATCAGATGCATTTATATTAAAATCATTTTCTTGTAAAAAGACAGCTGCTTTCATATCTTTTTTTCGTTCAATACTAATATTAGAATTCATACTAATATTTCGATTTTCAATAGTCATCTAATAATCACCTCTATAAAAACCATTCTATCATAAAAAAAGAAATAGTGAAATATCACTATTTTCCTTTTTTTTCTAATTTAGCAATAACATCTTTTGTTACTGAAATAGTCTTTTCTTTTACTTCTTCAGCAGCATCTCTTAAGATAGGAGTTCCTTTATCAATAGCTAATTCTACTAATTCTTGAGTCTTCTTTTTTAATTCTGCTGCTTTCTTTTTAGCAATACTTAAAGCTTTTTCCTTATCTAAGTCTTTTAATTCTTCTTTTATTTGTTCTACTTTTTCATCAAATTGAGCTTTAACTTCTTCTTTATCAATCTTCTTAATTTGTTTAATTAAGTCATCCATCTTGTCTTTTAAATCAGCTCTTAATTCACTACCTTTTTTAGGTGCAAATAAAAGTCCTAGTCCAGCTCCAATAGCAGCTCCAAATACAAATTTTCCTATTCCTTTTTTACTCATAGAAATCATCCTCCTCTTCATATTTTTTTCTTCTATTTAATACTCTATTTATTGTCTTAGAAATAGAGCTAAATACACTATTACTTACAGTAGCAATACCATCAGTTGCTTTATCAATTACTTCAAATAATGAATTAAATGAATTTACTTTTTCTTCTACATTATCAACTACTCTATCCACTTTATCTAATATTTTTATTAGACGTAAGCCTAAAATAATTAATACAACTAGAAGAACGATTGCTACCACATATAAACATATTGGTAAAAATGAACTTAAAAATTCCATATGACCTCCTATTCCTCCTGATACATAGAATCTATTAAGTCAAATAGATTATCATCTGCATCAAGAACTTCATTTTCTTCTTTCTTTTCTTCTATTTCTGGAACCTCTTCTTTAGGTTCTTCAACTTCTTCTTTTTTTTCTTCTATAGGTTCTTCTTTAAGTTCTTCATGTTCTTCTTCTACCTCAGGCTCTTCCTTTACCTTCTTACTAGTACTTCTCTCTTTACTAGCATCCATATAATCTACATTATACTCTAAACCTAAATCAGAATAATATTCTAAAGCATCTCCCATTGTTACATCTTTAACAAAAGGTTTATCTTGCTCTTCTGATAAATCTACCAAAACATTTTCTTCTTCGTTAACTTCTTCAACTAATTCTGGTTTTTCCTCTTTAACTTCATCATTGATGTCTTCCTCTATTTCTCTTTCAATGTCATCACTTAAAGATCCATATGCTTTCTTTCTAACATCTTCAATACTAACGTTACCTCTAGCATAACTACTAGTTAAATGTACTTCTTTTTTTTGAACAACATCCTCTTTACGATAATTCTTATCTAAAATACCATAAATTGGAGAAATAATTGGAGAAGGTTTAAATCCTGTTTTTTCTTCTTTCTTCTCGTATAAACCATATTCTTGTACCTTTACTTCTTCTTGTTTTATACCATATGGCATACTTTCCCTTTCTTTAGGTCTAACAGTTTGATAATAAGAATATCTCTCTTCCCTATACTTATCAATATATGGTTCTCTTTCTTCCGGTTTCTCCTCAACTACCTCTTCTTTTGGAGAAGCAATTGGTACCTCTGGTACATCATAATCTTCTTCAACTCTATAATCGTCATCATCATCCATCATTAAGAACTCTGGAGTTTGTGGTCTTAGTTTTGGTTCATCATTTAATACCTCTTCAACTACCTTTTCCTTAACAACATCATCCTTAGGGCGTATTTCGAAATCTTCATCTCTTAATTCTTCCTCTTCAATCTCTTCAACACGTTCCTCCCTACCAGGTAAGACAATCTTTTTAGCTATTGGTTTAGGATCATTATCAATTTTCTCTTTTTTAGGCTTAACCTTTTTTTCTTTTTTAGGTTTTTCTTCTACTTCTACATACTCCTCTTCAAAAAGAGCATCTTTTAGTTTAGATATTAAACCCATAGACTCACCTCTTTTAGCTATTCTAAGGACAATTCAATTTTTTCATCTTCAATATCTTTATTATAATCATCAGTTTCATACTTAGAAACTACATCCAAGAAATTAGTTGGAGTCTTAGCTTTAAATAAAGAGAAAGCTTCTTCTTTATAACTTAATACATTCTCTCCTACTAAACTTTCAAGAATCTTATCATTAAATTTAATTGTTCTTAAAACACAACACATATTATTAATAGCTTCTGTCAAATTATCTTCACTAACAAAAGCTTCAATTTTAGAATAATTATATACAAATTGTATAAAGAACTTGCCTTTTATTTTATTTATTTGTAAATAACCAGTCTTTCCATTATAATTTAATTTCTTAGAAAAATGTACATTCTTATCTTCTTTATAGTTATTCTTTTCTTTATGATAATAACTAATAACATCTACATACAAATAATACTTATTATTATATTTATCACTAAGTATTGCATTATATTCTTCTTTATTATCAAATTTTAATCCTTTTGGAAGATAATACTCATAACCTTCAAAATATACGTTATGTAAATTTACTTTTTCATTAAGTAAAGTACTTACATTTTTACTAATATTTTTATCATCCAATTTATTAATACTACATCCTGCTAATAAAACAGCGGAGATAGAGAGTAAAACAAGTAATTTCTTCATATTTCACCTACTCTTAATTCATTATATCAAACTTTTTGTAAAATTAACACACTTTTGATAGCTTTTACTATTTTAGACATAGTTCTATCAACACTTTAATTATATTATGATTTATCTTTTATCGCAACAACAGAATATATAGGATTTCCAATACTTACAAACTTATCCTCATACTCTGTAGTTACTAAATCATCTTCACTCCTATGTAAATCAAAACTAATATTATTTAGCTTATAACCATATTCACTAAATGACTCCAAAGAATATATATATAAATCTCTATTATCTGTTCTCATATATATCTCATCTTTATCTACAAATATATCTTCATATTTTTCTAAAAATACTCTACTACTTAGTCTTCTTAAATGATGTCTTTTTTTAGGCCAAGGATCAGAAAAATTAAGATATATTCTACTAACTTCCTTATAAAAAACTTGATCTATATTTAAAGCATCTAATCTTAACAATCTAAGATTAGGTATATCACCATCTATCTTTGTAACTGCTTTAGCTAAAACACTATCATATTTTTCAATCCCAATAAAATTAATATTAGGATATCTTAAAGAATTTTCAATAATAAATTTCCCTTTTCCCATACCTATTTCTATATATATTGGATTATTATTACCAAATAATTCACACCATTTACCATAATACTTATTACCATCAAGTATTACGTAACTAGAATTAGTTAATATTTCTTCTTTATTTTTGACATTTCTAAGTCGCATAAAATCACCTGCTTATATTTTAACATAAATTAATTCTTATTTATAATCTTTTTATGTTATACTAAACTTATGAAAGTGAGGTAATTGCATGCTAAAATTAAAAAACATAGAAAAAGAACAATATGACAACTTTGTAAAAAACCACAAAACAAAATCTCATTTCTTACAATCATTATCATGGGGAGAATTTGCTAAAGCAAAAAAAAATCTAACTCCATATTATTTAGGATTAGTAAATGAAAAAGAAGAAATTGTAGGTGCTACTCTATTATTAGAAAAAAAACTACCAATGAATTATACCTATTTTTATGCACCTCGCGGTTATGTAATAGATTTTAAGAAAAAAGAATTAGTCCGCGATATGACTAAAAAAATAGTAGAATTTGTAAAAAGTAAAAAAGCTATCTTTATAAAAATAGATCCTGATATTATTATCAAAGAATATAACTATTTAAATGAAGAAGTAGAATTAAAAAATAATCATGAAGAAATATTTAAAACACTAAAAGAATTAGGTTATAAACATCAAGGTTTTACCAAAAACTTTGAAACTATGCAACCAAGATATAGTTTTAGAATAGATTTAAAACAAGATTTAGAAGAAATAGAAAATCATTTTTCTAAGACTACTAAACAAAGAATCGCTAAAAGTATAAAACTAGATACTGAAGTAGTAATAGGTACTAAGAAAGATTTAAAAGAGTTTTATCACTTAATGACTTTAACTGAAAATAGAAAAGATTTTATATCTTATTCAGAAGATTATTATGAAACACTATATGAAATCTTTAATGGTAATGAAAACTCTAAAGCGACTCTTTTCTTAGGTAAAGTACATTTTACTAAAACAATAAAAGCCTTAGAGAAAACACTAAAAGAAGTAAATGACCAAATATCTATACTTCCTATAGATAATCTAAGTAAGAGTGCTAAAAACAAATTAAATGAATTATCTAAACAAAAAGAGAATTTATTAAAAGAAATAGATAAATATAATGATTATAAAAAAGAATATGGTAATGAAATTACTTTATCTGCTCATATGATTATTTCATATGGAAATAAAGCATGGGTATTATATGCAGGAAATCACAACATCTTATCAGAAACATATGTAAACTATAATACTTATTTTGAACACTTAAAATATTGTAAAGATCAAGGTATTGAAATATATGATCAATTTGGTACTATTGGAGATTTATCAAAAGACAATCCTAGATTAGGTCTACATGAATTTAAAAAGAAATTTGGTGGAGACTATGTAGAATTCATGGGAGAATGGGATTATATAACTAATCATTTCATGTACTTTGTCTTTACTAAATTAGTTCCTATTTATAGAAATCTTATAAGAAAGAAAAGTAAGAAGGAGTTAAAAAATGAAATTAGAGAAAGTAACGAATAAAGAATTTAAAAAGTTTGCTGATAAACATCCTCAAATTACTTTTCATCAAACAGAAGAATGGGCAGACTTAAAAAGCCATAATAATTGGCAAAGTCATTATCTATTATTAAAAGATAAGAATAAAGCTATTGCTGGAACACTAGTATTATCAAAAACTCTACCAATAGTAAAAAAGAAAATGTTTTATGCTCCTCGAGGATTCTTAATAGATTATCATGATAAAAAAATATTAAAAGAATTTACTAAACAAATAAAAGAATATGCTAAAAGAGAAGGAGCTATATTCATAAAAATAGATCCATATGTTGAATATAAAGAGCATGATAATAATGGTAATCTAGTAGAAAATGGCTTTGATAATAGTGACTGTGTAGAAAATCTAAAAGAATTAGGTTATAAACATTTCGGATTTAACTTAATGCAAGATACTCTACAACCACGTTGGATGCATGTTATTAATACTGATAGACCAATGGATGATGTAATGAAAGATATGGAATCTAAAACAAGACAAATATTAAGAAAAAATGAAAAGTCTGGCATAGTAACAAGAGAAATAGAAAAAGAAGAATTACCACTATTTAAAGAAATAATGGAACACACATCAGACAGAAGAGAATTTGTAGATAGACCATTATCTTATTATGAAGCCATGTGGGATGCTCTACACGATTCTGGAATATTAAAAGTATTGATTGGAGAAATAGACTTTAATCTATATGAAGATAATACTAAAAAAGAATTAGAAGAAGTAGAACATAATCTAAAAGATAGAACTTATAAACATGATAAAAATATTCTTAAAATGAATGAAAAAAAGTATGAACAAGCTACTCGTCAAGATAAAGACTCCATAGAAAGATTAAATAAGCAATTAGATAAAATAAAAGAATATAAAAAAGAATATGGAGAAAAGAAAACACTTGGAGGAATACTATTCTTAATATATGGTAATGAAGTGTTATCTCTATACGGCGGAACAGATGATAATCTAATGCAGTTCCAATCAGCATATACAATCCATTTTGCTGGTATAAAATATGCTCAAGAAAATAATTATAAAAAGTATAATTTCTATGGAATAACTGGAGACTTTAGAAAAGAGAATCCATTATATGGACTATATCTATTTAAAAAGAGTTTTGGTGGAGTTGTATCAGAACTAATAGGAGAATTTGATCTAATAGTATCTCCATTCTGGTATCACACTTATAACTTAGCCTTTAATACATATCATGGATTAAAGAATATAAAGAAGAAGATACATAAATAAAAAAGTATTCATAAAACAAAAAAAGTAACATAAGTTACTTTTTTTATGTCTTAATAAGTACATTACTAGTAGTTAAAGCACTATTACCACTATTATTAATTATCCAGCTCTGAGCAGCAGCATCCTTGACATAAACAGTCTTACTTGCAGATATACCATAAAGTATATACCCGTAACTAGTAACATTGCTAAAATCAAAAGTAGATAAATCTAATATAAAAGTAGAATTACTATTACCAGTACGATAAAACATGTAACTCATATTTGTTACTTGACTTGTATCAAATTTATCTCCTAAATCCAAAGTGAAAATTGGGTTATTAACACCAACAGAATAAAACATTCTACGCATATCAGTTACTTTACTTGTGTCAAATTTATCTCCTAAATCTAAAGTAAAATTTGTACTATTATAACCAACACTATCAAACATGGAATCCATAGTTGTTACTTTACTTGTGTCAAATTTATCTCCTAAATCTAAAGTAAAATTTGTACTATTATAACCAACACTATCAAACATGGAATCCATATTTGTTACTTGACTTGTATCAAATTTGTCTTTCAAGTCCATAGAAAATGTAGGATTACTATAACCTATATAAGTAAACATACCAAACATATCAGTTACTTGACTTGTATCAAATTTATCTCCTAAATCTAAAGTGAATATCGTACTTTTAAATCCCATATGATAAAACATGCTAGACATATTAGTTACTTTACTTGTATCAAAATTATCTCCTAAATCTAAAGTAAAATTTGTACTATCACTACCAACACAATAAAACATGTTAGACATATTAGTTACTTTACTTGTGTCAAATTTATCACCCAAATCTAAAGTGAAAGCACTATTGATGGATCCAACAAAATAAAACATATAACCCATATTAGTTACGTTGCTTGTATCAAAATTATCTCCTAGATTCAAAGCAAAAGATGGATTAGAATATCCTGTATTATAAAACATTCCTTCCATATTAGTAACACTACTTGTATCGAATTTATCACCCAAATCTAAAGAAAAAGTAGTACTATTATTACCAGTAAACTGAAACATATAACTCATATCTGTTACTTTGCTGGTATCAAAATTATTTCCTAAATCTAAAGTAAAATTAGTGCTAATGTCAGCCGAGCGAGAAAACATATGACTCATATTAGTAACCTTTGAGATATCTAACTTATCAATACCAGTAATAGATGATAATGAATACATATTACTAAATAAATAACTACTATCTTTATTAGCATATAATTTACCATCACCCTGTATATATAAATCATAATAATAATCACTATCTTCATGACCAACAAGATATGCCATAACATCTCCGTTTTGATTTACCCCTATATCCCAAGACTCTATAACATTATTAGGTGGATTAATATGATCATCTATTATTAATGAATATATCTTCCCTATATAATCTTCACTTCTAAAAGCAGTATTATCATCTTCACTAGTAGCTTTAATCATTGGCACAACAGCATCTTTTACAACAACATTTCCGTATATATTTAAATTAGTACCTAACAAAGAATAGCCTATTCCAATAAATAAGAACATAGCTAAAAAGACGTTTGTTATTATGAAACGTTTTCTTTTATTAGTAAGTTGTCTTCTTCTATTCTTACTCATACTATAATTATATATGATTTTAAAACAATTACTAGACATATTCCGTCATATGTTGTCAATTTACAAAAAAAACAACTAATTGTTAGTTGTTTCGTTTTATTTTGATAAATTTATTAATTCTATCCCCAAATATATCTTTAATAGTTTTAGTCTTATAAGTAATACCAAAATATATAATCATACCAATTATTGCATATACACCTATTATTACTATATTAAACACTCTATTCATAGTATAAGTAGGAATTATTAATGATACTAATACCAAGCCACAACTCATAAGTATTGTAGAGAAAACTATATTAACAATATTTTTACTATTCTCTTCAAAACTAATATCATATTTCTTCTTTAATACTATTATACATATAGTAATAGATACTAAATAACCCAATATACTAGCCGTAATTACTCCATAATATGGTGGTAAACCTAATTTATAAAAAGCACTAATTAAACTAGTATTTAATAATATTTTAAGTAGTAATCCACTAATCAAACTAATAAACACTACTTTATAATCTTTAAGTGTTTGCATTATAGATACCATAGCAGTAAATATACCTACTAATAATCCAGCAAATATATAATATGCAAGTACACTTGGTCCATATATACTATCCCCATAAAATAATATCCAAATACTCTTACTCAAAAAACTAATTCCAACAGCCATTGGTACCATTAAATATAATAATACCCCAATAGCTTGATTAATTTTCTTATTTATATCTTTTTGATCTTTCTCAACTACACTCTTAGTTAAATTAGGAATAAGACTAACTATAACACCACTACTTATTGCTAGTAATATCATATTAAACTTATTACTCCAAGTAGATAACATACTAAATACTACTTCTGCATCATCTATATTAAAACTAGCTATCGAAACAAGTCCTTTTACTACAGTAACCATATCTACATAATTATATAAAGACTTAAAAATATCAATCATAATAAATGGTAATGCATAAATTACTATTTTCTTTATAATTACACTATCTTTAACTATAGGTTCATTTACTTTAATTATACTTTGATTAAATTTCCTCTTATTCTTAAATCTCTTAATAGCTAAGTATAAATAAGCTCCTATTGCTCCCAAAGTAGCACCAAATAAAGCCATTCCAGTAGCGCTAGCAATATTCATATTAAATGATTTAAGTACAAAATAACTACCAAATATTATTACACTTACTCTTATTATTTGCTCAATAACTTGTGATATACTTGGTGGGCTAAATAACCTATGTCCTTCAAAATAACCTCTATATATACTAAGAACTGGTACTATAAGTATAGCTGTACTTATTACTCTAATAACAAAAGTAACATCTGCTAAAGTATTACCTCCTGTAATATTACCAAGTATGCTCTTCGCAATCAATGGTGCACAAATCATAAGTATTATAAAAGACACAAGGCCAAGTATAAAAGCAATACTCTTACCTAAGAAAAAAGCTCTTTTCTTCGCTTTCATATAACCAAGTGTCTGATATTCACTAATTACTTTACTAATTGCTAGTGGAATACCAGCTGTAGACAATGACATAAATACTAAATATATAGTATATGCATATCCATATAAAGCTCCACCTTCATCTCCAATAATAGCATGAAAAGGAATAACATATAATATACCTAGTATTTTCGCAATTACTATACCTAAAGTAGTAATAAAAGCCCCTTTAACAAAACTAGATTTATACATAGTTTTATCTTTCTTCTTTTTCATATCTTCCACCTTAACTAATTATAACATAATAAGACATAAATAAAAAAGAAGTAGAATAATCTACCTCTTTGTTTTTTGCTTTGCTTTTTCTTTTTCTATTACTTCTTGATGTTCTTTTCTTAATCTATCATTTATATCTAATTCTAATATAGAATCACATATTTTATAACGATAAAAAGCTTTTATATCTGAAAAATCAGCATCTTCACCATTTGCTTTATTCATAGCTTGATGATACTCAGTTCTCTCATTAGCTTTAATATAGATCGGTGGAAGACCTCCATCTTCAAGTAATTTATTAATAAAAGCACGTACTGTACGACCATTACCATCTGCAAATGGATGAATCTTAATTAAAGCACATTTTAATTCAACTACTTGATCTAAATAATCTAACATCATATCAACATCGCCAGATTCTTTAACTTCTTTACTATAATCATGTAACCAATCTATTCTAGGACTAAGTTTATATAATTCAGTTTGAATCATAGAATAATCACATAATCCAACTTTACTACCTATTAAATAGACATCTTGGTTTCTATATGTACCACCATACTCTGGGAAAGCAGCATGACTAAATAATTGTCTATGTAAATCTTTTAATGTATATACACTAAAGTATTTCTCACATTCATCACTATGTAAATATTCATACATATCAGCAAGACCTAATACTTCTTCATGACCATGTATATCTTCATCATTTACTCCCTCTATTTTACTTTCATTTAAAACATATTTCTTTATAAAATTTTTCTTCATAGCATCAAATTCAATTTCACCAGGTTTTAACTCATAATACATTCTAATTAACTTAGTAGGAATAACAGCGTCATCATCATATAAACTCTTATTTCTTTTTCTGTATCTATAAGCTAAAAAAGCTTCTTGAATCATAAATGGTACATCTAATTTATTTAACTCAAGTAAGTATAATAGATATTTTTTTTCAATGTTTTTATCCTCACTCATAACCATTCCCCCCAATGTGTAGCTAATTATACCATAAATCGAACAAAAAGTCAAAAAAACAAGAGACAAAAGTCTCTTATTTTACCACTATATTAACTATTTTTCCTTTGATTACTATTACTTTTACAACTTCTTTTCCATCCATATGCCTTTTAACATTATCTTCATTCATTGCCTTTTCTTTAATTAAATCTTCATCTTCATCAACAGCTATTTTAATAGTTGCACGTACTTTTCCATTTACTTGTACACCTATTTCAACTTCATTATCTACTGTTTTGGCTTCATCATATTCAGGCCAACTACCTTCACATATTGGCTTATTACCAATACTTTCATTTAATTCTTCTGTAATATGTGGACACATTGGATTAAGTAATGTTAATAATAATGCATAATCATCCTTTGTAATAGTATCTTTTTCATCATAGCTATTAGCAAGTATCATCATTTGCGATACAGCTGTATTATAACTAATACTTAAAATATCATTAGTAACCTTCTTAATAGTCTTATTTTGAATTACTTCTAAGTCTTTACTATATCCTGTCTTGTCACTAACTTTATCTTTTAATCTCATTACTTTATCAATAAATCGTTTACATCCTCTTAAACTATCAGTATTCCAAGGAGCATCCATTTGATAATCACCCATAAACATTTCATATAAACGTAATGTATCTGCTCCATACTCATTTACAATATCATCTGGATTAATTACATTTCCTTTAGATTTAGACATTTTTTCATTATTAGAACCCAATACCATTCCATGAGAAACTCTTGTCCAAATCATTTCCTTCTTAGGAACTAATCCAATGTTATATAAGAATTGTACCCAGAAACGAGCATATAATAAGTGTCTTGCGGTATGTTCCATTCCACCATTATACCAATCTACTCTATTCCAATATTTCATAGCATCCATACTAGCAAAAGCTTTATCATTATGAGCATCCATAAATCTTAAGAAATACCAAGAACTTCCTGCCCAGTTAGGCATTGTATCAGTTTCTCTCTTAGCAACTCCACCACATTTTGGACAAGTAGTATTTACCCAATCCTCTATTTTAGCAAGTGGGCTCTCTCCAGTATCAGTTGGTTCATATTCCGCAACATCTGGTAATAATAAAGGTAAATCTTCTTCCTTCATTGGTTGCCATCCACACTTTTCACAATAGATCATAGGAATTGGTTCTCCCCAGAATCTTTGACGAGAGAATATCCAATCACGCATCTTGTAATTGTTTACTCGCTTACCAATACCTTTTTCTTCCAACATATCAGATATCTTTTCTCTAGCTTCATCAACAACCATACCATTGAATTCTTCTGAGTTAATCATTTTATAACCATGACCACCCATATAATCTTGTTTTTCAATAGCATGCTCTGAAATATCTCCACAGTCAATTACTTGTATTATCTCCAAATTATGCTCTTTAGCATATTCAAAGTCTCTTTGATCATGACTAGGTACAGCCATAACAGCTCCAGTACCATAATCACCTAATACAAAGTCTCCTAAGAATACAGGTACTTCTTTACCATTAACTGGATTAATAGCCTTAATACCTTTAATCATTACTCCAGTCTTACCTTTATTTAATTCAGTTCTATCCATTGCTGACTTCTTAGCAGTCTCTTTAATATAAGCTTCTACTTCTTTTTTATTTTTAACTCTTGGCATCAATTCTTTAATTAATTTTCCATCAGGAGCAATAACAAAGAAAGTAATACCATAAATAGTCTCTGGACAAGTAGTAAATACAGAGAATTTACCACCACCTACTATATCGACATCTAATTCTACTCCAGTAGATTTACCAATCCAATTAATTTGACCTAATTTAACTCTTTCAGCAAAGTTAGTATCATCTAATCCAGTAAGTAAATCTTCTGCATAATCACTCATTCTAAGCATCCATTGACTCTTCTCTTTTTGTTCAACTTG
>JAEEGL012833748.1_pt1 | contig 19159 bp, 18 predicted proteins | sample 9134231 | NCBI WGS metagenome assembly JAEEGL01 (sample SAMN16246548, study PRJNA631951) | gut metagenome | biome: gut microbiome; feature: rumen; material: fiber-attached | host: Bos | place: Iran: Karaj | collected 2018-10 | reverse complement strand
GGAAGAGCAGCTCCAGGGAATCTGGAATTTTGTTCTCGGTAAATATGTCAATGAAGAAAGAACTGCCGAGGACATTGATTTTTCCGTAGAGGCGGATGAGTCGCTGGGAGGCGGCTTTATATTAAAGTGCGGCAATGAGGTCTACAACTGGAGTACCAGAGGAAGACTGGGACAGTTCAATGAAAAGCTCCAGGCCATAAGACGAAAGGTGGGTGCGGATGAGGATGTTATCTCAATCCTTAAGACCACCACTGATGAGTTCAGACTTGCCACACGTTTCAGAAGAAGCGGCTATGTTACCGGTGCAGGTGACGGTATCGCAAGGGTAAAGGGACTTGAAAGAGCCGAGTACGGCGAGGTCCTTATCTTTGCCAACGGTCTCAAGGGCATGGTTCAGGATATAAGAAAAGATGACTGCGGTGTCATTCTTTTCGGACGTGACAATGAGATAAGAGTATGGGATGAAGTTGCAAGAACCGGTATGAGAGCAGGTGTCCCCGTGGGTGATGCACTTCTCGGAAGAGTTCTCAATGCCCTTGGCGAGCCCATAGACGGCGGAAGAGAGATTGAAGCGGAAGGATACAGACCAATTGAAAGTCCCGCTCCATCCATAACCGAGAGACAGCCCGTTGATACCCCCATGGAGACCGGAATCCTGTCCATCGATTCCATGTTCCCCATCGGACGCGGACAAAGAGAGCTCATAATCGGTGACAGACAGACCGGTAAGACTTCCATTGCCATCGATACTATCATCAACCAGAAGGGTAAGGGTGTTAAGTGTATTTATGTTGCAATAGGTCAGAAAGCATCCACTATTGCGAAGCTGGTTAATACTCTGAAAAAAGCCGGTGCCATGGATTATACGGTTATCATTTCATCCACCGCTTCCGACCCTGCACCGCTTCAATACATTGCTCCTTATTCCGGAACTTCCATTGCGGAGTTTTTCATGCACAGGGGAGAGGATTGCCTCATTGTTTACGATGATCTTTCCAAGCATGCAGTTTCTTACAGAGCACTTTCACTTTTACTTGAAAGAAGCCCCGGACGTGAAGCTTATCCCGGAGACGTATTCTATCTTCATTCAAGACTTCTTGAGAGAAGTGCAAGACTTTCCGAGGAGATGGGTGGCGGTTCCATAACCGCACTTCCCATAATCGAGACCCAGGCGGGAGATGTTTCCGCATATATTCCCACCAACGTTATATCCATTACAGACGGTCAGATCTATCTTGAGAGCGATCTGTTCTTCCTGGGCTTCAGACCTGCGGTCAATGTAGGTCTTTCCGTATCCCGTGTAGGCGGTGCTGCTCAGACCAAGGCAATGAAAAAAGCTGCGGGTTCCGTAAGAATAGATCTTGCCCAGTACAGAGAGATGGAGGTCTTTACCCAGTTTTCATCTGACCTTGACGAAGCAACCAAGAATCAGCTCCGTCACGGAAGACTTCTGATGGAACTGTTAAAGCAGCCTCTGGGCCATCCAAGATCTATGGTGGATCAGGTAGTCATGCTCACCGCAGTTAATTCCGGTGTTATTGATTCACTGCCCTTTGAAAGGATCCATGACTTCATGAAGGTTTACCTTGAGAAGATCCATTCGGAAGAGCAGTCCATAGTCCACGACATAGAATTGCTGGGTGTTTTAAATGATGATGAAAAATATTTCCTGGTTCAGAGAGCTGAAAAAGAACTCAGGGAATTCATGAGCATCAGGGAAGAATAATGGCAGGATTAAGAGAGATATCGGGACGTATCAGAAGCGTTAACGATACGATGAAAATCACAAATGCCATGTATATGATCTCCTCTACCAAATTGCGCAAAGCAAAGAAGGATGCGGAGCTTAATAATCCATACTTTGAAGCACTTCATAAGATGCTGCTTTCGATCATGGCTTCTTCCGATGAACTTGATCACAGATATACCAATCCCGCGGTACCAAAGCCCGGAGTAAAAAGCGGTCATGCGGTGATAGTTATAACCGCGGATAAGGGCCTTGCGGGAGCTTATAACCACAATGTACTGAAGCTTACGGAAGAGACTTTCCTAAAGGATAACGACAGGGAGAAGGTAAAACTCTTTGTTGTAGGTGAAGCCGGAAGACAGTATTTTGCCAGTAAAAAAGTTCATCTTGAAGGGCAGTTTAAATACACCGCCCAGAACCCCACACTTCACAGAGCCAGGGTAATATGCGATGCCATGCTGAAGGAATTCAATTCCGGAGAGTGCGATAACGTATCCATTGTCTATACGGGAATGAAGGACCAGCTTACAAGCGAAGCGAGAGTTATGCACCTTCTCCCTCTGGTCCATGAAGAGATAGACGGAAGGATCAAGGTGTCGGGAAATGCCGGGGATGCCCTTAAGTTCCACCCCTCGGTGGCGGAAGTGCTGGAGATCATAGTCCCGGATCTTCTTATGGGATACATATACAGTGCACTTGTGGATTCCTTCTGCAGCGAACAGAATGACCGTATGATGGCCATGGATGCGGCGGACAGAAATGCCAATGAAATGATAAGAAGTCTTTCCATTCAGTACAACAGGGAAAGACAGGCAATGATAACCCAGGAGATAACAGAGGTTGCTTCGGGTGCGAGAGCACAGAAGAAATCCAAATCCCGGAGGGAAGAACAGAAATGAGAAATATTACCAACAAGGGAACAGGAACCATAGTCCAGGTAATGGGACCGGTAGTAGACGTGGAGTTTTCTCCCGAGGTTAAGCCCTTTATCAAGGATGCTCTTTTTGTGGAAGCAGACGGGGAAACCAAGGTCATGGAGGTTGCACAGCTCCTTGATGACAACACGGTCAGATGTATTATGCTTTCACCTTCCGAAGGACTTTCCAAGCATATGGAAGTTACCGCACCCGGTGCTCCCATTAAAGTTCCCGTGGGCGAACTTACTCTCGGAAGACTCTTTAACGTATTCGGAAGTACCCTTGACGGAAAAGGACAGCTTGAAAATACGGAGAAGTGGTCCATTCACAGGGAACCTCCTTCCTTTGAACATCAGAGCCCCGTTGTTGAGATCCTTGAGACCGGTATTAAGGTCATTGATCTCCTGGCTCCCTATTCAAAGGGAGGTAAGGTCGGACTTTTCGGAGGAGCCGGTGTAGGAAAGACGGTCCTTATTCAGGAGCTTATCACCAACGTTGCCACAGAGCACGGCGGATATTCAATTTTTACCGGTGTCGGAGAAAGATCCAGGGAGGGTAACGATCTCTGGTGAGCGATGGATGCTTCCGGAGTTCTGGGAAGAACCGCTCTTGTATTCGGTCAGATGAACGAGCCCCCCGGAGCAAGCATGAGAGCCGCTGAAACCGGACTTACCATGGCCGAGTATTTCAGGGATATCAAGCACAAGGACGTTCTTTTGTTCATAGACAACATATTCAGATTCGTTCAGGCAGGTTCCGAGGTTTCGGCACTTCTCGGACGTATGCCCTCTGCGGTTGGTTACCAGCCCACCCTTGCCACGGAACTCGGAGAACTTCAGGAGAGGATCGCTTCCACAAGAGACGGAAGTATCACATCCGTACAGGCAGTTTATGTTCCTGCGGATGACCTTACTGACCCGGCTCCCGCTACCACATTTGCTCATCTTGACGCCACCACGGTTCTTTCAAGAAAGATCGTTGAGCAGGGAATCTATCCTGCGGTTGATCCTCTGGAGTCCACATCCAGGATCCTTGAGGCTGACGTTGTGGGCGAAGAGCACTACAGAGTTGCCAGGGAAGTTCAGGCTACTCTCCAGAATTACAAAGAGCTTCAGGATATCATCGCCATCCTCGGTATGGATGAACTTTCCGAAAGTGACAAGCTCACCGTTTACAGAGCACGTAAGATACAGAAGTTCCTGTCCCAGCCCTTCCACGTTGCGGAGAATTTCACCGGCGTAAAGGGAGTGTATGTTCCTTTGGAGCAGACCATTAAAGGCTTTGATGCAATTCTTTCCGGCAGGATGGATGAATATCCGGAGAATGCATTCTTTAATGTGGGCACCATAGAAGATGTGATCAAAAAGGCGGAGACCCTTTGATGTATGAGTGATTCCTTTCGTTTAAAAATCCTGGCACTGGATAAGGCTTTCTTTGAAGGTGATGCACAGAGTCTCACTGTCACGGCATATGACGGTTCGTACCAGATCCTTGCCCATCATGAACCTCTTGTCATGGCGGTAAGGGAAGGCTTGCTTACTTTTTCCTATCTGGATGAAACAGGCAACGAGATCACTCTTAAAGGCATCAACGGTCTTGGCATTGTCAATATCGCAAAAGATGAAGTGACGGTGCTTGTGGATTCCATAGAGGCTCCCGAGGAGATCGACAGGGCAAGAGCCCAGAGAGCTCTGGAAAGGGCCAAGGAACAGCTCAGGCAGGACCAGAGCATCCAGGAGTACGAAATGACCAAGGCATCCTTAGCAAGAGCCATGATACGACTTTCCCATTCAGGCGTGGGAGATGCCATGAACGAAAATAAATGATAACGGGACCTATATATGAACGTGATATACTGGGCAGGTGATTCCACCGTACAAACAAATAGTTTTCTGACCTATCCTCAGACAGGCATCGGACAGGAAATGGGCAGATATCTGAAACGCAACATCCGGATCGAAAATCATGCAAGAAACGGAAGAAGTACAAAGAGCTTTCTCGATGAGGGCAGATTTGACGTTATTGCGGACAGGATCTCGGCCGGAGATTTTCTGTTTATCCAGTTCGGACATAATGATGAGAAGAAAGAAGATCCGGCAAGATTCACCGAACCGGGTACCGCCTATAAGGAAAATCTGAAATTCATGGCGGATGCCGCATTTAAAAAAGGAGCATTCCCTGTGCTCATAACTCCCCTGGAAAGAAGGAAGTTCACGGAAGGAAAGCTCACAGCCTGCGCTCATGAGCCTTACGTCAAGGCTATGAAGGAACTGGCGGAAAAAGAGGGTATTCCTCTTATTGACTTAAATGCAATGAGCAGGGAAGCGCTTGAAAAAGCCGGCCCCGAGGAAAGCCTGGGTTGGTATATGCACCTTCCTTCGGGAAAATATGCAGCATATCCCGAGGGAAAAGAAGATGATACCCATCTGCAGGTTTCCGGAGCGTTTTTCTACGCGGGACTGGTGGCAGAGGGATTAAAGAAGCTTGGCTGCAGATATGCCGGACTTTTGGCTGAAGATGATGAATTTTAAAGAGGTTTGATATGGCGCTAAGAACTAATGAATCTGCTGAAGATTATCTTGAATGTATACTGATGCTCAGTGAGAAGAAACCCGTGGTGAGAAGCGTGGACATCGCAAATGAAATGGGCTTTAAGAAGTCTTCTGTAAGTGTTGCGATGAAGAATCTTCGCGAGAAGGAGCAGATCACCGTATCGGAGGAGGGGTACATAAGCCTTACCGAACCCGGAAAAGAGATAGCTCAGATGATATATGAGCGCCACAAGATCCTTACCAACTGGCTGATCTCTCTCGGCGTTGACCCCGCTGTGGCTGCCGATGATGCCTGCAAAGTGGAGCATGATGTATCCACCGAAAGCTTTGAAGCCATCAAACATTTCATTGAGACCCACAAATAATCTCATATAACCTTAAATAATCGTTGCGCTAGTCCCCGGGAGTGTAGTATGTTAATTCTTCGGGGCCTCCGGAGCGCCGGTACTTAGTGAGTACGAGCTTGCGAAGTACGAACTTAGTACCGCTACGCGAGGACAGGGCGACAAGCGAACCCCGAAGAATTAATATACTGCGATCCCGGGGACGCAGATTGTAACTATATTTTGTGTAATAGGAGATCTTTGAAAAATGAGTTCCGATAATCTTGAAGCGCAGATAAACCGTCGCCGTACCTTTGCCATCATTTCCCACCCCGATGCCGGTAAGACGACCCTTACCGAGAAGTTTCTGCTTTACGGAGGTGCCATTAACCTTGCAGGAAGCGTAAAAGGAAAGGCGACCGCAAGACACGCGGTTTCAGACTGGATGGAGATAGAGAAGCAGCGTGGTATTTCCGTTACCTCTTCAGTGCTTCAGTTCGAATACGACGGATATTGCATCAATATTCTCGATACACCGGGACACCAGGATTTCTCCGAAGATACATACAGAACTCTTATGGCTGCAGATTCCGCAGTCATGGTCATAGACGGATCAAAGGGCGTTGAGGCACAGACAAGAAAGCTCTTCAAAGTCTGTGTAATGCGCCACATTCCCATTTTTACTTTTATTAATAAATTAGACCGTGATGCCATGGATACCTTTGACCTTCTCGACGATATCGAGAAGGAACTTGGCATTGCCACCTGTCCCATTAACTGGCCCATCGGTTCCGGTAAGAATTTCCAGGGAGTATATGACAGAGAGACCAAGACTGTCATAAAGTACTCCGACACGGAAAAAGGAACCAGGGAAGGAAATGCTGAGGTCGTTTCCGTATCCGACGAGTCAGCCATGCGTGCTCTTATAGGAGACGAGGCATCTGACAAGCTCCTTGGAGAAATGGAACTTCTGGACGGCGCCGGAGCTGATTTTGACCTTGAGTCAGTAAGGGCAGGAGAGCTTACTCCGGTATGTTTCGGCTCCGCACTTACCAATTTCGGTGTTGAGATATTCCTTAAGCACTTCCTCAACATGACCACTTCACCCCTTTCAAGGACCGCTGAGAACAATGCGGGAGAGAGGATCGAAGTTGATCCCGTGAAGAATGATTTTTCCGCTTTCGTCTTTAAGATCCAGGCTAACATGAACAAGGCCCACAGAGACAGGGTGGCTTTTATGCGTATCGTTTCCGGAAGATTCGATGCAGAGAAGGAAGTAAAACACCCTGCCAGCGGCAAGACCATGAGACTTTCCCAGCCCCAGCAGATCATGGCAGACGAGAGAAAGATCCTTACGGAAGCTTACGGCGGAGATATAATCGGTGTCTTTGATCCCGGAATCTTTTCCATAGGAGATACTGTCTGTGCCCCCTCCATGAATGTTAAATTTGATGGCATCCCCACCTTCGCTCCCGAGCATTTCTGCAGGGTTCACCTGATGGATACCATGAAGAGAAAGCAGTTTGTCAAGGGTGCCACCCAGATTGCACAGGAAGGTGCAATTCAGATATTCACCGAACTTTCCGGAACCATGGAAGATGTTATTGTGGGCGTTGTAGGTGTACTTCAGTTTGATGTCTTCAAATACCGTATGGAGAATGAATACAATGTTGAGGTCAGGATGGATGCCCTTCCTTACGAGCATATCCGATGGATCGCAAATCCCGGCTCCGTGGATGTGGACAAACTTACCGGAACCTCGGATATGAAGAAAGTCCGTGATATGAAGGGAAATCCTCTGCTCCTCTTTGTTAACGAGTGGAGTGCCCAGATGACTATCGACAGGAACAAAGGCCTTGAACTTGCTGAATTTTCAAGGAATTAACCACATTAGAAAACAGGGCGGTTTTATGGTATAATAATTCCGTATTTGTCATAAGTTTGAAAGGAGACCTAAAATGGCTGCAGTAAAGGAAAAGAGAGTAAAGGAACCCAAGAATACCACCGAGAAGTCCGGCATTTCCATCGGCACCAGCGAGAACAACGGACATGTATTTATAGCAGATGCGGTTGTGGCAGAGATCGCTGCTCTTGCTGCAAGCGAAGTAGAGGGAACCACCGATATCGCCGAGAAGAACAGAAAGTCTCTCATCAAGGCTGATATCAACGGAACCGATGTAAAGATCTCCATGATCCTTACCACAAGATTCGGATATCCCATCCCTGCAACCTGCCAGGCAGTTCAGGCTAAGGTTAAGTCCTCTGTAGAGAACATGACCGGCCTTAATTGTACTGATGTAAATATTAGAGTAAGCGGAGTTGAGGTCTGAAGTGGATATACTCGATAAAAAGAACATGACAAGACATAAACTGCGGGACCAGGTCTTCGGGCTTGTGTTCCGCGTTGAATTTTATCCCTCACCGGAAATCGATGAGCAGATAGAAAGCTTTAAAGAGAATGCGGAAGAGGAAGAGTATCTTCCCGAAGATGTGGAATATATCATCTCCAAGTTCACCGGTGTTCTCGAGAAACTTTCAGAGATCGATGCTGCCATTGATGAGTCCGCTGTGGGCTGGACCAGAAGCCGCATGGGTAAATGCGAGCTGGCTGCACTCAGACTCGGAATATATGAGATGCTGTATGATGATGACATTCCGGTAGGAGTAGCAATGGACGAGGCGGTAGAGATTGCCAAGACTTACGGAGATCCCACCAGCGGTGCCTTTGTTAACGCCATTCTTACCAAGGTCAAGGAAAAGAAGGGTTAATGGTTTACAAGGTTTCAGAGCTCGTACAGAATCTGAATAAAGCCATTTCTTTAAGCAACAAACTGAGCGGCGTTATGATCGAGGGAGAGATCGTAGGATACAAAGGCCCCAATAAAAGCGGCCATATCTATTTTGATCTTAAGGATGATTCCTCCATCATAAAGTGCATGATCTTCTCCAGTAAATGTACCATGGAATATAAGGAGATCATCCGTGACGGAGCCCAGGTTGTTTTGACCGGAAGCCTGAATTACCATCAGAAGTTCGGGCTTTCTTTTGTATTTACAAAAATAACCGAGACCGGTGAAGGAGCAAGGCAGAGGGCTTTGCTGAAACTCCGGGAGGAACTTGAAGAGCTGGGAATGTTTGATGAGATCTATAAAAAGCCCATTCCCGCTTATCCACACACTGTCGGACTTATAACAAGCTATAACTCCGCGGCCATCGGTGATTTCCTCACCAACTCAAAGAAGTACTATCCCTATATTCAGGTGGTTGTAGCCTACGCCAAGATGGAAGGAGACGGTGCTGCGGAGAGTGTGGTAAATGCCATAAAGCTCATGGATGAGTACGGACCGGATGTTATCGTTCTGACAAGAGGCGGAGGTTCCACGGATTCACTCTGGACCTTTAACGAGAGGATCGTTGCCCAGGCTGTTTTTGACTGTGCTACACCTATTGTTGCCGCCGTGGGTCATGACCGTGACAATACCCTTGTGGAGGATATTGCGGATCACTATGAATCTACCCCCACAGGCGCTGCCATATTTTTAACGGAAAATTATAAGATCCTTATTCCCGCACTTATGAATGCTCCAAAGGAACTTACGGAGCTTATGAACAGACAGATCAAAATGAAACGTGCGGAACTTAAAAGCTACAGTGACGGGATAAGATATAATTCCCCGGCTAACAGGCTTGAACGCAGGAAAAAGGATCTGGAAAAATATAAACTGACGCTTAATTCATCAATAAGTGCAAAGGTTTCTGAATGCAGACGGGATCTGGAAAAAGTAAGACTCCGGATGCCCGGACTTATGAACGACATAGTCACAGGCCGCAAACAGAGCCTTGAAAGAAGCAAAATAAAACTCCCTTCCCTTATGGATTCTTCATTGAAGAAGGCCAAAGGAAAAAGGGATGTATATATCGGAAAACTGGACGGTCTGTCACCCATCGGAAGACTTAACAGCGGTTTTTCATATCTGTCTGATAAAGACGGTAAAAATGTTAAGAGCATTAACAGAGTAAAAGAAGGCGATGAGCTTACCATAAGGGTTACGGACGGAGAGATCATTTCCACCGTAAGTGAAACGAAGAAGATTTGAGGAGGTGCGTATGGCAAAAGCTGATACCGAAAAAGAACTTTCTCTTGAAGAAAATTTCAATAAACTTGAGGAGATAACCGTAGCACTTTCATCAGATGACATCTCCCTTGAAGATGCTTTTGATAATTACAAAAAGGGCATGGATCTTATCAAAAAATGCAGTGAACAGATCGATGCCGTTGAAAAGGAGGTACTCAAACTCAATTCGGATCTGAGTACCGAAGAGAATAAGTAAAGGATATTACCTTGGACAGAAAAATTTTCGTAACAGAATTAAAACGTCAGACTGAAGAAGCAGAGAAGATAGTCATGAAGTATCTGCCGGATCCGGAAGAAAAGTTCCAGCATTCGGTGATCGAAGCCATGAACTATTCCGTTACCGTTGGCGGTAAGAGATTAAGACCTCTTCTCATGCAGGAGACATACAGGATGTTCCGCGGACAGGATGAGATCATCGAGCCGTTTATGGCTGCCATAGAGATGATCCATACATATTCCCTGGTGCATGATGATCTTCCCTGCATGGATAATGACGTTTTAAGACGCGGCAAGGAAACCACCTGGAAAAGATACGGTGAAGCCATGGCGGTACTTGCGGGAGACGGCCTTCTTAATTTTGCATATGAGACTGCCATTAATAGTTTTGAACTTGTGGAAAAAGAAGGAAGCATGTTTGAAGCTAGTTCCGAGACCATAGCATCCAGATATCAGTCCTGTGCCAAGGCCATGAAGATCCTTACGGAAAAAGCCGGCATCTTCGGAATGGTAGGCGGACAGTGTCTTGATGTAGAGGCAGAAAAAAAGGATCTGTCACTTTCTGAGGATGAGCTTTTGTTCATCCATGAGCATAAGACGGCAGCTCTTATCCAGGCCTGCTTTATGATAGGCGGAGTCCTTGCGGGAGCGGGTAAGCGCCAGATTGAGAGACTTGAGAAGATCGGATATAACATTGGTGTTGCTTTCCAGATAAGGGACGATATGCTGGATGTTATCGGAGATACCGAGACTCTCGGAAAGACCACGGGGTCCGATGAAAGAGACGGCAAGAAAACATATGTCACTCTTCACGGTCTTGAACAGTCAGAAGCAGATGAGAAGAGGTTGACAGACGAGGCCCTTGAACTGCTGGACGGTCTTCCCGGTAAACATGAATTTATGGAGGAGCTTCTGCTCTCACTCCTCGGAAGAAGAAATTAAATGATCCTTGAACAGATAAACAAAACAGGTGACATCAAGAATGTACCTGAGGATCAATTGAATAATCTGTCCGCAGAGATAAGAAATTTCCTGATCGAGAAGGTTTCAAAGACTGGCGGACATCTCGGTGCAAATCTGGGTGTTGTGGAACTTACCATGGCACTCCATCTTGAATTGGATCTTCCCAAGGATAAGATCATCTGGGATGTGGGCCATCAGTCCTATACTCATAAACTATTAACCGGAAGAAAAGACGGTTTTGATAATCTTCGTAAATACGAGGGTATGAGCGGATTCCCTAAAGCCGCCGAGAGTGACTGTGACAGTTTTGATACGGGACACAGTTCCACATCCATTTCTGCAGGTTTAGGAATGGTAAGTGCAAGGGAACTTGCGGGAAGGGATGAGACCATAGTTTCCGTTATCGGTGATGGCTCACTTACCGGCGGTATGGCCTTTGAAGCATTGAACAATGCGGGAAGGATCGATACCAACTTTATCATTATCCTTAACGACAATAACATGTCCATATCCGAGAATGTGGGCGGTATCCCCAAATATCTGAATTCCATCAGAACCTCCAACGGATACCTTGGACTTAAGGAAAGCGTCTACAACAAGATCAAGGACAAGCCCTACGGAGCGGATGTTGTAGGTAAGATCAGACGTGCCAAGAACAGTTTTAAATCCCTTATGGTTCCCGTGGGAATGATGTTCGAAGAAATGGGCATTGTTTATCTGGGACCTGTGGACGGACATGATATCAGGGCATTGAGACATGCCATTACGGAAGCCAAGAGATTCAAGAGAGCGGTTCTTATCCATGTTATTACCAAGAAGGGCAAGGGCTTTGCTCCTGCTGAAAAACATCCCGCCAGATTCCATGGTACGGAACCCTTTGACGTAACCAACGGAGTGCCTTTGAACCACAGAACCGTTGCGGGCTGGACCGATATTTTCTCCACCGTAATGTTCAAAATGGGAGAAAAGAATGACAGGCTTGTTGCCGTTACCGCTGCAATGGCGGAGGGCTGCGGTCTGAAGAGATTCAGAAATAAATTCCCGGACAGGCTTTTTGATGTAGGTATAGCAGAACAGCATGCGGTTACCTTTGCCGCGGGACTTGCCAAGGGCGGATTCTTACCTGTTGTGGCTATTTATTCTTCCTTCCTTCAAAGAGCTTACGATCAGGTGCTGGAGGATGTATGTCTCCAGAATCTGCATGTGGTGTTTGCCATAGACAGAGCGGGACTTGTGGGAGCGGACGGTGAGACTCATCAGGGAGTATTTGATATTTCCTATCTTGCCCAGATTCCCAATATGGTCCTTTGTTCTCCCAAAAATAAGTGGGAACTGTCGGATATGCTGAAATTTGCTTTTCAGTATGACGGCCCCATTGCCATAAGATATCCCAGAGGTACCGCTTATGCGGGGCTTGAAGAATACAGGGCTCCCATTGAGCTGGGAAAAAGCGAATGGATCTACCGTGAGGACGGAGTCTGTATCATGGCTCTGGGCAATATGGTGGAAGTCTGTGAGGAAGCAAGGGAGATCCTGAAAAAAGAAGGCATTCATGTAAGCCTTGTAAATGCAAGATTCGTAAAACCTCTTGATACGGAAATGATCAGGGAAAGCTGCAGAAATCATTCCCTTATCGTTACCGTGGAAGACGGTGTTAAGGACGGCGGTTTCGGAATGCAGGTTCTTAAGTGTCTTGCGGATGAGGGCATTTCAAAAGAAGTTCTCTGCATGGGAATTCCCGACAGATTCATACATCAGGGAAGCATTCCCGAACTCAGAAAAGAGATTGGACTCGATGCCGAAGGAATAGCGGAATCCATAAGAAAGAAGCTTTCCATCGGACTGTGATGAAATGAAAGAAAGACTTGATGTAATCATTGTAAATAAAGGATATGCACCTTCCAGAGAAAAAGCCAAGGCTCTCATTATGGCCGGTGAAGTGTTTGTAAACGGTCAGAGAGAAGACAAGGCAGGAAGTACTTTTAATCCCGATGAGATCTCTCTGGATGTCAGATCAAAGCAGCTTAAATATGTAAGCCGCGGCGGATTCAAGCTTGAGAAAGCAATGCAGGTCTGGGACTTTGAACTTAAAGGGTGCATATGCATGGACATCGGATCTTCCACCGGAGGCTTTACGGACTGCATGCTTCAAAACGGTGCAGAGAAGGTTTATTCTGTTGATGTGGGCCATGGCCAGCTTGACTGGAAATTAAGAAACGATGACAGAGTTGTTGTTATGGAGCAGACCAATTTCAGGTTTTTAACTCCCGGAGATATTGCAGACAGAATAGACTTTGCAAGTGTTGATGTATCGTTTATTTCCCTTGATAAGATCCTGATCCCCGCAAGAAATCTCCTTACGGATGGTGGCAGGATCGTGGCACTTATCAAGCCACAGTTTGAGGCGGGAAAGGGTAAGGTCGGAAAAAACGGCGTTGTGAGAGATATCGATACTCACATCGATGTTATTTCAAGGACCATAAGTTTTGCCGATTTTGTCGGATTTGAGGTATTAGGTATCGAGTTTTCACCCATAAAGGGACCTGAAGGAAATATCGAATACCTCATGAACCTGATAAAGAAAGATACTATAAGTGAAGAAATACTCGGGCTTTCCGAAAAGGAAGCCATAGATGCTTTTGAGGCAGGGAAAGAAGAGGGTAAGTGGCTTTCCGATACCGGTGAGTGGAAGGAAAAGATTAAAACCCTTGCCGGAACCTCACATACGGAGCTTTCGATATGAAGAGGATTCTGATCTATACAAACGAATATAAGGATCCGGACAGGGTTCAGACAAAAAGGGTTGAGGACTTTTTTTCGAAGAAGGGAATACCTTCCGATGTCATCATTTCAGATAAAAAAAGAACCCAGGACAAAAATGCCGAGATAGATAATCCGGGTTATGACTGCATGATAGTTCTGGGCGGTGACGGCACAGTGCTTCAGGCAGCCAAGGAAGCGAGAAATCTCGACCTTCCCATTGTCGGTGTAAATCTCGGAAGACTGGGATTCCTTACAGAGATCGAACCCGACAGACTTGAGATGAGCCTTGAGAGGATCATAAACGAAGATTACCTTACTGATAACAGGATGATGATCAGGGGTGAAGTTGAAAGAGACGGCGCTACCGTTATCGAGGGAAGATCCCTTAATGATATCGTCATCACCCGTTTCGGCGGAATGAACATGATCAATCTGCCTGTGTACGTTAACGGGCAGTTCTTATATGAGTACAAGGGAGACGGCATCATCGTCACAACCCCCACGGGTTCTTCCGGATATAACCTTAGCGCAGGCGGTCCCATAGTAGAACCTTCTGCCGATGTTATGGTACTTACAGCTATCTGTTCTCACTCGTTAAACCATGCAAGTCTCATTCTTTCTGCAGATGACTGCATAGAGGTAAGGGTATCAAAGGACAGTAACGGCAACGAACAAAACATTGAATTTTCATTTGACGGACAGTTGAGAACCAGTCTCGAATGCGGAGACATCGTAAGGATCAGAAAATCCGAAGAATATACCAAGTTTATCAGACTGAACAATCTGAGTTTCCTTGAAACACTGCACAAGAAAATGGGGGATTCCTGATGCTTAAAAAGGATGCCAGACAAAGACTCATAATCGATCTTATCGAAAAAAACGAGATAGCCACTCAGGAAGAGCTTTGCGAACTTCTTGAGAAGGAAGGATATAAAGCAACACAAGCCACGGTCAGCAGGGATATCCGTGAACTCTCTCTGACCAAGATGCCATCCGAGAAAAAAGGTCAGAAATACGTCAGGATCGGTTCTTCTTCAGGCGCAATGGAAGAGAAGTATTCCAGAGTCTTGAGGGACGGATTTGTGGCAATGGACAAGGCGCAGAGCATACTTGTCCTAAGGACCGTAGCAGGAATGGCAATGGCTGTGGCAGCGGCTATCGATGCAATGCATCTTGAAGAGATAGCGGGATGCATAGCAGGAGATGATACCATAATGCTTGCTGTTAAGGATGCATCCTCCACGGATGAACTGATGGCAAGAATTAGGGACATCATCAATCCCTGACATAAACCTCTGAACCGCCTCATTAAGAAAGGCGGAGATTAATATGCTTAAGAATCTACATGTACAAAATCTTGCTCTTATAGAGGATGCGGATATCGAATTCTCTGAGGGGCTTAATATTCTTACGGGTGAGACCGGTGCCGGAAAGAGCCTTCTTATGGGTTCCGTGCTTATGGCTCTCGGCTCCAGATTCGATACCTCCATGATCAGAAAGGGTGCAGAAAGTGCATCCGTTGAGCTCGTCTTTGATTCCATTCCCAAAAACGCAGAAGAGATCTTAAAGGATCTGGATATAATCCCTGAAGATGACGGCAGTGTCATAATCAAGAGGACCTGTTCCTCTTCCAGAAGTTCCTGCAGGATCAACGGAAGCAATGTGGCAGTCAGGGAAATGAAGAGACTGTCCCAGGCTCTTATTGACGTCCATGGTCAGAGAGATTACGAAACACTTCTTCACAGATCGGAACTTTTAGACATCCTTGATCTTTATTGCGGCGGTGATATGCCGGGACTTTTGAAAGAAGCGGCTGACAGATACAGTGCCATGTCGGAACTTAAATGTAAGCTTGAGTCCGAAATAAGTGACAGTTCCTCCGCTGCCAGGGAAAGTTCTCTTGCAGAGTTTGAACTAAACGAGATAGAAGAAGCAGGGATAAAAGAAGGTGAAGATGAGGAACTTGAAAATGCTTACCGCAAGATGAGCAATTTCAAAAAAATCGCTTCATCTGTTCAGAATGCCCATGAGTATCTTAATTCCGATTCCGGAGAAAATGCCGTAAGCCTTACATCCCAGGCTCTTAAGGAATTGCAGGATGCATCAGGATATGATGATAAGCTTTCCGGAATGTGCGAAGAACTTGCAAGTGCGGAATCCATCCTTTCAGACCTTGCTCTTGAACTCGGTTCCTATATGTCATCCATGGAATTTGACGAAGAGGAATTTGCTCTCACGGAAGGCAGACTTGATCTTATAAATAAACTGAAGAGCAAATACGGACGCACCATTTCCGACATCCTTGCATATGCTGACAGCCGCAGGGAACTGATGGAAAAATATGCGGACTATGATGCATATATCGCAAAATTACAAGACGAGCTTAAAGCCGCTGAGGAAGAATATAAGAAGATCGGTAAGAAAATTACGGCTCTCAGAAAAAAGAACGCACCTCTTCTTGAAAAAGCTCTTATCGAAAGACTTAAGGATCTGAACTTTGAAACCGTTCAGCTCAAAGTAGATCTTGAAGAAAGTGTCCCCACACCTAAGGGAATGGATTCTGTCGATTTTCTTATATCCGTGAATCCCGGTGAAGATCTTAAACCCATAGCTGATGTTGCCAGCGGCGGCGAACTTTCCCGTATGATGCTGGCTGTGAAGACTGTGATGGCAGGTAAGGAAAATACCGGTACTCTTATTTTCGACGAGATAGATTCCGGAATAAGCGGTATTACCGCATGGAAGGTTTCCGAGTCTCTGGGAGATGTTGCTACCCATCATCAGGTCATCTGCATCACACATCTTCCCCAGATTGCGGCCATGGCGGATCATCATTACGTGATAGTTAAATCTTCGGATAAGAATTCCACTACAACCACCATTAATCTTACGGATGAAGAAGGTTCTGTAAAAGAGATCGCAAGGCTTCTCGGCTCCGATTCACTTTCTGAAAGTTCTCTTAACAATGCGAGAGAACTTAAGGATAAAGCTAAAGAGGCAAAATCAAAGTTACGAAAATAACCCCTCGCAAAACAGGAGATCACCGGATGAAGAAAAAATATCTGTCTCTTATCCTTGCATGCATCCTTACCACATCCCTTTTTGTATCGGGATGCGGACGTCTGTCTGATGCAGCCATCGAAGAAGATGACGATGACGAAGATGAAGACGATGATGAAGACGATGATCATCACAGACGGGATGATGACAAAGATGACGACGAAGATGATGATAAAGATGACATCAGTACTGCCGGGTACACCTATGTTGAAATCATCGAAGGTGATGAACTTAAGGAACAGCTGAAGCTTCTCGTCAGAAATAAATCGGTCTGGGGACTCCCTGCTGAGCATGAAGAAGGGGTGTATCGCGTTTCCTATGCCGTTGCAGATATGGATCATAACGGAAGACTTGAGGTCATAGTCAGCAAATCCCATGATTATGCTGACAATTGTGATGCTGTGATTTATGAAGTCAATTCCAAAAAGAACGGCTTTGATATCGCAGACTGGAATGTGGAAGGTCTTGACATTACCAAGGATACGACGCCGGACATGGCATTTACCGATGAATTCCCGTCATGGTTTGATGAGAAGAACAAGACAACCCATTATTATCTGAACAATAACTATGACAACGGAAATAATGAGTTTGGCGGTGTATTCTGTGATGTTGTCTATCTTAATGGCGTGATGAATGTATATAATTATGCAGCCGCGGGATATGAGAGCGGTGCCGACGAAATGACCTATTGGAATGAAGCCGGCAGAGCCGTTGATTTCGATGAATTCAACGATTTTATGAGAGAATATGCTCACGGAGATGAGTGGGGAAAGGCAGCTTTCGGTTTCTATGCACAGTCTTATATAAACTCCATAGCCGACATGGAAGATGCGGATGTAAAGCATATCCTTGAATCATCCTATGCTGTTTTTACCGGTAATATGGATTCTTCCGACTTCGAGGCTGAGTTTGGCGATGATACAAGTGCCGGCGATGTAGTGAGCGGTGATATCAATTATGAGGATCTGATGGGCACCTGGCTTCTGTCCTCCAGCGAGACAAACGGTGAAGAGACTGTCTACGATGAAAAGAAGGGCAATTATGCAATACTTACATTTGACGAGGACTGCGTAGCTCATCTTGATGAATACTTCGACGGAAAACTTTCTCTTTCCATCGAAGAAGAAGTGGATGTAAGCGGAGCATATCCATATTTCGAGTATGATGATGAGGATGCACTTCCCGACAGTATCGCAAATGAGCAGTACATCGTCATCAGTCTCGGAGACGATAAGGATTATCTTACTGTTTATCTTATGTTCTATGACGAGGACGGTTATATCCTCGGATATACCACACTGTATTTCAACAGGGATAAATGATCACAGGGTATTAGTTTCTTTTGGAGAGATTTATGAAAAAGAAGTATCTGGCCTTTTTTATGGCAGCTGTTCTCGGATTTGGCACATTCCTTACCGGATGCGGTAAGACTGCTGAAGAACCTGCAGAGATCGAAGAAGACGAAGACGATGATGAAGACGATGATCATCATCGGGATGATAAAGACGACAATAAGGATGATGACGAAGATAAAAAGCCTGTCATTGTTGAGATCATTGACGATGAGAGTCTTGATTCCCAGCTGGATGTTCTGGCAGATCATTTGAGTGACTGGGAGTTTGGCTCAGACAGTACGGCAGTGATCAGCGGAACCCGTTACTGGATCAGCGATCTTGATCATAACGGACGTCTTGAAGTGTTTACGTCCGCACACTTCGAGAGCAGCTACGATTCCGAAAATCATATCTTTGAGGTCAATAAAGATGGCACCGGCATTGAAGAGATACAGTTTAAACTCGGTGGCATAGATATAGATCATCCTTCCGTGGATTTTGAGGACTCGAATTATACAACATGTTATTTTGATAAGGATAATTCGGAATTTCATTATCTGTTTGCCGATTATTATGCGGTTTTCGATGAATATAACGGAGCAAATTATGTAGATTTCTGCCTCTCTGATGGGAAGGCTCAGGGTGACATTTACTGTGCCTATGAAAATCCCTTTAACTATGCAGATGATGCAGACGCTCTTGCTGACGATATCACATATTATACCCGTGACGGGAAAACGGATGAAGACACATATGAGGATTACAGACAGAACTACCCTGAAGACAGAGTGACCAGAGAGCAGCTGTTTGGAACCTTTGAAGGTCACAGCGATTATTCATACAATGTTCCCGCATTTAGCGAAATGGACCGTGATGATTTAAAGGAACTCCTTCTTTCTTCCTACAGAGTCTTTACCGGTGAATTGGATTTCTTCGATTTTCGCGGGCTTGTTAATGAGAATAATGATAATAACGGTCTGATGTTATCCGGGGAAATGATGGCGGTTGCCATTGGAAGATGGGGACTTTGCATGTCCGATACCGAGGGAGATGTAAATTATTATGACAGTGATTCCGAATACTATAAGGAACTGACCATAGACAGTGACGGAATGTTAACTCTTGCCGGTGGTATCAGTGGCAGT
>JAEEGL010201417.1_pt1 | contig 19159 bp, 13 predicted proteins | sample 9134231 | NCBI WGS metagenome assembly JAEEGL01 (sample SAMN16246548, study PRJNA631951) | gut metagenome | biome: gut microbiome; feature: rumen; material: fiber-attached | host: Bos | place: Iran: Karaj | collected 2018-10 | reverse complement strand
ACATCAAAATGGAGATGTACGCCACCCGGATGATGGCAATACACGATCTGCTGGATGCGAAAGTACTTGCCCTGCCGGAAGATCCGTCGAGATCCTCTCTGGGCATGCACCTGATACTGCGCTGACAGCACGGGCGGATCGATCGATCACACTTTGAGTTCCGTGATTTCCTCCCACTTCAGTCCCATGTTTTCCTTGCCGAAGTGACCGTAATTGGTCGTACGGCTATAAATAGGAGTTCTTAGATCCAGGAATCGGATGATCGCTCCGGGACGCAGATCGAACGTGCGCAGCACCGCGCGTTCGATACTGTCTACCGGAGCTTTTTCGGTGCCGAAGGTATCGATGCGCACCGAGACCGGATGCGCCACGCCGATGGCATAAGCGATCTGCACTTCCGCGCGGTCCGCCAGACCGCTGCCCACTACACTCTTTGCGATGTGGCGCGCCATATAGCAGGCCGAGCGGTCAACTTTCGTCGGATCCTTGCCCGAGAAACTGCCGCCGCCGTGCCGGCCCATGCCGCCGTAGGTGTCAACGATGATCTTCCGCCCTGTCAGCCCCGAATCGCCGCACGGCCCGCCGATCACGAACCGGCCGGTGGGGTTAATAAAAAACTTTGTATGCTCATCGATCAGTTCTTCCGGAATGACCGCGCGAATGACGTATTTTTCAATATCTTTGCGCAGCTTTTCCACACAGACCTGCTCCGAATGCTGGCTGGAGACCACTACCGCCTCGATGCGAGCGGGCTTGTTGTTCTCGTCATATTCCACCGATACCTGCGCTTTGCCGTCCGGCCGGAGATAATCCAGAATACCGCCTTTGCGCACGTCGGTAAGGCGGCGCGTCAGTTTGTGTGCGAGGCTTATGGGCAACGGCATCAATTCGGGCGTTTCGTTGCAGGCGTAGCCGAACATCATTCCCTGGTCGCCCGCGCCGTTCTGCAGTTCAGCACTCTCGCCGGAGCGGTTCTCATAAGACACATCCACGCCCATGGCGATGTCCGGGGACTGGCGGTTCAGGCAGTTGATCACGGCGCAGGTATCGGCGTCAAAACCCATATCCGAACCCACATAACCGATATCCCGCACGGTGTCGCGGACGATTTTGACATAATCTATTATTGCCTTCGTAGTGATCTCGCCGAAAATAACTATCTGGCCCGTGGCCGCCATAACTTCACAGGCAACGCGCGACAGCGGATCCTGTTTTATCAGCTCGTCCAGGATGCGGTCTGCAATGGCGTCGCAGATCTTGTCCGGATGCCCCTCGGTCACAGATTCGGAAGTAAATATATTTCTTTTAAGCATATTATGGCCTGTTCCCTTTCAATTCGTAGTATATTATATGTCCGGTATCATTCCGCACCGTGCGCTTTGCGGTTCACGATCGCGGAGATATCATCATACTCCATTCCGGCGGAAATTTCAACCGCATAATGCAATTTCAAAACGATCAGATCCTCCGGCGAAAACTCCGTGATTACAGAATACCCCTGATAGAATATACTGTCGGAATACTTGTACGAATCGTTGAGCAGCCCCAGCGCCTGCGTAAATTCTTCGGTCAACGCGTGCAGCACATCCGCCTCCGAGGATTCCGCCTCGCGCACAATAAAGATCGAGCCGGAAAACAGCGCGCCGGTGGAATTGTACCACGAAACGTGGGCGTAGCCTAACGCGGGGTCATTATATTGACCGGTGATCTCATTCATTTCGGCCGCAGTAACAAATTCCAGCGTCAGTTCCGCGGCTTCGGCATTGACCACGCGCGTCACGCCCGGAAAGCCCGGTATAGCCTCGATCCGCGCGATAAGCTCCTGAATGTAATACTCATATTTCTCGGCATCGGAGGAAGGCCGGACATAGAGCAGGATCGGTCGTACCCATTTGTGCAATTTACCGTCTACTGTGCCGTGCTCGGCGCCCAGCGCCACTTCTTTGTAATACGGCAGCAATGCTTCCGCTTCCTGCCAGAACTCCGGACTGTAGCCGGAATCCGGTTCCGCGGTAGGAGTGGCGGCCGGATCCGGAGTTGGTGTTGCGGGAAGATCGGTAGTGAGAGGCGTTTTCGTCGCGGGCTCAGTCGGCGCCGCCGTTCTGACAATTCCGTTATTCTCTTTCTTGCTGCAGCCGGCAAGAGCGAACAATAACAGCAAGACCGCCGCCAGAGCCGCCGTCAATAACGGCCCCCGCCGCGGTCCCGCTGTTAGTCTGCGTTTTGAACTGTTAACCATTCAGATAATCATCCGTGACAAATTTCACGATGCCGGACACGAACTTGTCCTGATACTCCGGCGTACTCAGCAAAACATCCTCTTCCGGGTTGCTCATGAAGCCGCATTCGACGATGAACGTGGTGTGGTCGCGCCAGTTGATCCCGGTGTAACTGTCGCTCTTGTTAACATTGCGCTTTTTGGCGCCCGTGGCGGCAATGATTCGGTCCAGCAGTTTCTGTCCCAGCGCCGCGTCGGTCTTGGAGCGTTCCGCGTATTCGGAAGTGTTGTCCCCCGTGCCGCGCACGTAGATCTCCACGCCGGATACGGAACTGTTGTCCGAACCGTTGCAGTGGATGTTGAACGTGAGTACGGCGTTGGCCTCATTCGCCATAAGCGCGCGTTCGCGGTTGGAGATACTGGAGGAATTATCGATGCGGCACATGACCACGGTGGCGCCTTTGGCCTCCAGCGCATCGCGGAGTTTTAGAGCGATCTCCAGGTTGACCGCATATTCGGTCTTTTTAGTAGAAACACCGGAAGTGCCGGAAGTTGCTTTTGCTTTCATCGTGGTGTTATTGACCTTGGAGTTGGCCTCCGGGCCCCACGGCGCACAGGGTTCTTTCTCGGTAAGTCCGGTTTCTTGATGACCGGCGTCCACGCAGATGACCAGTCCGGAGAGCGGCCCCGAACCGGATTGGCTGGTAGGTGCCGGCGTTCCTTCTGTCCAGCTGTCAATAGGCGTAACAACGCTGTTTGTCCCGTCCGCGGGTACAGTTGCATTGCCGTCCGGAGTGACGCCGGTATCCGGCGTGAAGACCGCCACATTGCCGGAGGGATCCGGGGTAAACGGTGCCGCCGTCGGCGCGCCGACATTCGACATTACGCAGCTGGAAAGCAGCAGCACCGGGACCAGCAATACGAGCAGAAAGAACCGTCTCATTGCGAATTACCTCATTACTTCAAACGTGTATTTGCCCGGCGCCAGGTCAATTACCAGCCGGCCGCCTTCTTCCGTAAAATCGGTCACGGGGCTCACGGTGCAGTTGATGGTTACCGTGCGGGCTGCGGCGTCAAATACCGGCAGATACAGGGTGGCATAGGTTCCCTCCGGTACGGAGACGTTGTACGTGAAGAAATCGTCTTCCATTGACCATGACGCGGCGATCGTACCGGCGGCGGACTTGTAACTGCCGCGCACCCAGGTAACGTGCGTCTGGCCTTCCGGCATTTCGTCAGGCGTGCGGGTATCCGGCGTGGGACGCAGGATGATGTGCCGGAAGCCCGGATCCGCTTCGTCGTTGTCGATGCCCAGCATATATTTGTACATCCACTCTTCCACCGAGCCGTACGCGTAGTGGTTGAAGGAATTCATGCCCACGTCGCCGAAGCCTTTGTCCAGTGTGTATGAGTTCCAGCGCTCCCAGATGGTCGTGGCGCCCTGATATACGCTGTACAGCCAGGACGGGTTGTCCGTCTGGAGCAGCAGCGAATAGGCCAGATTGTCCAGGCCGAACATGCTGAGTGAAGTATTGAGCAGGCCGGTGCCAACGAAGCCGGTACTGAGACGGTAGCCGTTGTCCCTAATCTTGCAGGCCAGTATCTGCTTCGCTTTTTCCGCGTAATCCTCGGGCAGCAGGCCGAAGCGCAGCGCCAGTATATACGCGGTCTGCGAGGTCTCGATAAGTTTGCCGCGCTTCATATACGTTCGCCGGAAATGGCGGCGGATCTTCTCATACAGATTACGGTAGGAGGCGGCTTTGCGGGTCTTGCCCAGGATCGTGGACAGTTTCTCCATCAGAAGCGCGTCGTAGGCGTAATAGCAGACGCAGATGTAGCGGTTGTCCGTGCGCTCGTACGCCAGCCAGTCGCCGTACGCGGGATGCGGACCGTTCATACCGTTTCCGGACAAATACTTCATATACTTTTCCAGCGACGGATACGTGTCGCGGACAATTTTAACATCGCCGTACATCCGGTACATAGTGTAGGCAACGATGATCGGCGCGTCGCCCCAGGCGGCGTTGCCTTCGCCCACTATGCGCATACGCGGAATAACGTCGGAGTACGCGCCCGCGTCGGACTGACTGTCGGCGGCGTCGCGCAGCCATTTGCGGAAGAAGCCCAGCACTTCGGCATTGTACGCCGCGGTGCCGCAGAAGATCTGGGTGTCGCCTGTCCAGCCCAGACGCTCGTCGCGCTGCGGACAGTCGGTGGGGATGCTCAGGTAGTTGCCGCGCTGGCCCCAGAGAATGTTGGAGATCAGCTTGTTGATGTCTTTTGAAGAGGTCTCGATGAAACCGGTCTCGGGCGTGTCGGAGCCTACCACATCCGCTTTGAGGGACAATATCTCCACCTCGTTGTTGGCGGTCAATTCGATATATCTGAAACCGTAGAACGTGAACATGGGATGGTAGCTCTCCGCGCCGTCGCCGCTTAAGATGTACAGGCCGCGCGCTTTGGCGGATCTGTAGTTGGCGGTGTAAAGGGAGCCCTCGGGGCCGTCGTTGCCGCGGCTCTTGAGACCGGAGTCGTTGAGCATCTCAGCGTAGCGCGTCGTGAGGCGGGTGCCTTTTTTGCCGGTAACGGTGAAGTTGACCCAGCCCACCATGTTCTGGCCCATATCGTACACGAAGGTCTCGCCTCTTTTCAGCGTGACGGCGCCGGGCTTTTTGATGACTTCGTCCACGATGATCTTACCGAAATCGTTGTTCTCGATATGCTCTATCGAGCTGTATTTAGTCAGCGTCTTCGGCTTCATATTAATGTTGCGTATGCGGATGGCGGGACCCACGTTTTTGGAGATCACGCCGGTGAAATCGTCGAAACGCACCGCTTTCTTCCAGCCGGAAAGCCGGCGGGCGGGCTCGGACAACGCGGCCAGCGTGCCTTTTGTAGCGTCATACACTTCGCCGTCCCAGATCTCCGCGGCCAGGATCGGTCCGGCAATATTGGAATCCCAATCGGTACCGGTGGTGATCGTTTCGGTGCTGCCGTCGGCGTAAGTCAGTTCAAGCACGGCGTTGAAGGCCACTTTATGTTTTCCGTAAGTGTTGCACGCGATGCGGCCCTGATACCAGCCGCCGGAAACCGCGGCGGCAATGCAGTTGACGCCGGTCTCAGTCAAGTATGGAGTGAGGTTGTAGCTGTAATACAGCACGCGCTTGGCGTAATCGGTCCAGCCGGGCTTGAGTTCGTCGTATTTGACGGAACTGCCGCTTTTCCGACCGACGCGGGCGCCGTTGACGAACAGTTCAAAATTGCCCAGCGCGGTGGCGTGCACGGTGCATTTGACCGGCTTTTTAGCTGCCGAGCCGAACTTTTTGCGGAATACCGGCAGGCCTTCCCCTGCGTCGATCTCGCTGTAGCGATTCCAGCCTTCCCGGTTTTCCCAGGGATTAATGATCTTGCCTTCGGCGTCAACAGTCATAAAACTGTCGTCCAGCGCGATCCAGGTGCTGCCTGTGAATTTCTTGTCTGATTGCGCCTTCAAAATAAGTCACTCCTGTCTGTTATTATTGTGTTAAGTATATTCAAAGCATTCTGCGAAATCAATTCTTTTTTGCGTTTTTTGTCCATGCGGCGCGGCGTGCCGGCGGGCAGCGTATAGCGCATGATGCCGAAGTTGGCGCCCATGGGCTGGAAGTCCGGGCCCTGATATCCGGAGGCGTACGCACAGAGCGCGCCGATCTGCGTGCTTTGCGGCAGCGAGAACGGCTGCACTTTTTTAACGGCGCAGCAGGCGTTGATTCCCGCCACGAGCCCGGAGGACGCGGATTCGATATAGCCTTCCACGCCGGTGATCTGACCCGCAAAAAAAACGGGGATCGACGTACCGAACACGGCGGGATCCAGCACCCGGTATGTATCGTCCAGCAGTCCGGGCGATTTGATATATGTGTTCTTGTGCATCACACCGTAGCGCGCGTACTCCGCGTTTCGGAGTGCCGGGATCAGGCCGAACACGCGCTTCTGCTCGCCGAATTTAAGCCGCGTCTGGAAGCCCACGATATTGTACAGCGTATCCGCGGAATCGTCGCGTCTGAGCTGTACCACGGCGTAATACTTTTCGCCGGTCTCAGGGTTGCGGATGCCCACGGGCTTCATCGGACCGTACCGGAGCGTATCGTAGCCTCTCCCCGCCATAACTTCTACCGGCATGCAGCCTTCGTATACGCACGCGGCGTCAAAATCTTTCACTTCGGCACACTGCGCCGCCGTAAGTTCGCGATAAAACTCGCGGTATTCCGGCTCGGACAGCGGACAATTGATATAATCCGACTCCCCTTTGTCGTACCGGGATGCGTAAAACGCGTGGTCAAAATCTATACTTTCCTTGAACACCAGAGGCGCCGCGGCATCAAAAAAGCTGAGAGATTCCTCTCCCAGCGCACATTTGATACTTTCGGCCAGCGGCTCGTCGGTGAGCGGACCGGTGGCAATTATCAACGCTTCGCAGTCCGGATACGCCGCGGCTTCGGCTACGGACAATACAGTCTTCCCAATTATTTCAACGTTGGGCATTGCTGCCAGCGTTTCAGTGACTGCCGCGGAAAACCGGTCGCGGTCGACCGCCAGTGCACCGCCTGCTGGGACCTTATTGACATCCGCCGCACGCAGTACCAGCGAACCCAGCCGCCGCATCTCTTCCTTAAGAAGTCCGGAAGCGGAATTGACATCCGAAGCTTTAAACGAATTGCTGCAGACCAGTTCGCATAAAAGTTCACTGTGGTGCGCCGGAGACATGCGCTCCGGCTTCATATCCACCAGTTTTACGTCAATGCCGCGGATCCCCAGCTGGAATGCCGCTTCGCATCCCGCGAATCCGCCGCCGATCACATATACCGCCATGATCAGGCCTCTTTATTGCCGGAGTTTGATTCTCCGCCGTCGCCTTCCGGAGCGTCTTTTTTACTTCCGCGTTTTCCGCGGCCGTACTGCTTGTAATCGCAGTCTTTACTGCTGCAGGCTACAAAGCGCTTGCCGGATTTATTGTACACATATTCCAGATGTTTACCGCATTTCGGGCATTTATCGCCGGTGGGCACGTTCCAGCTGATAAACTTGCATTCGGGATAACCGGTGCAGGAGATATACTTCTTGCCGGATTTAGAATGACGGTAGATCAGTGGCTTGCCGCAGTCGGGGCAGTTCACGCCCACGTTCTCGATAATGGATTTAGTATTGCGGCAGGACGGAAAACCGGGGCACGCCAGGAATCTGCCGTTGCGGCCCTGCTTGTATACCATCATACGCCCGCATTTGTCGCAGACGACGTCACTCACTTCATCCGGCACTTTGACCCGAGCCGTTTCATCCAGCGCCTTCTTAAGTTCTTCCTCGAGGCCCATGTAGAATTCACTGATTACGTCTTTCCATTGCCGTTCGCCCTGCGCTACTTTATCCAGCTGCTCCTCCAGACCCGCCGTGAACGATACGTCCACGATGTTCGGGAACGCGCCGTTCAGGTATTGATTGACCGTCTTGCCCAGTTCGGTGGGGATCAGCAGTTTCTTATCGCGGACCACATAATCGCGGGTGAAGACCACGGAGATGATCTGCGCGTACGTACTGGGACGCCCGATCCCGAGGTCGGTCAATGTCTTGATCAGCGACGCTTCCGTATATCGGGACGGCGGCTCGGTGAAATGCTGCTCTGCGTCGATGCCGTCAACATTGAGCGCTTCACCTTCCGCCAGTTTAGGCAGTTTGCCTTCCGCTTCGGTTTTCTGATCCTGCTTCTCTTCGTATACTTTGGTGTAGCCCGGGAATACCGGCGTGGAGCCGGAGGCTTTGAATAAGCTGCTGCCCGCGATGATATCTACGTTACACACATCAAACACCGCATCCGCCATCTGGCTGGCGATGAACCGCTCGTAAATCAGTTTATAAAGCCGGTATTGATCGCTGGAGAGTTTGGCTTTGACCTTGTCCGGCGTGTAGTCGATATGCGTGGGTCTGATCGCCTCATGGGCGTCCTGCGCAGAGTTCTTGTTTTTATACACGCGTCGGAAACCGGGCAGATATTTGTCGCCGTATTCGGCGGCAATATACTGTCTCGCCGCATCCTGCGCTTCTTCGGAAACACGCGTAGAATCGGTACGGATATACGTCACGAGACCGGTAGCGCCGGAAGCGTCAACCGCCACGCCTTCATACAGCGACTGCACCACGGACATGGTCTTGGCCGACGGAAAATTGAGCCGGCGGGACGCTTCCTGCTGGAGTGTACTAGTTATGAATGGCGGCGCGGGAGGCCGTTTCTTGGTAGTATTTTTTACGGACTTCACGGTAAATGTACTGTTCCTGACATCTTCCAGCACTTTGTCCGCGTCGGCTTTATCAGACAGGTTCTTCTTTTTACCGTCCGCCGTACCGTAATATTTGGCTTCAAATTTGTCGGACGCTTTGGGCGCATCTGATATCTTTGAGAGCTTCGCCGTGACGTTCCAGTATTCCTTCGGCTTGAACGCGTCGATCTCGGCTTCGCGGTCGCAAATAAGTCTCAAAACCACGGACTGCACGCGGCCGGCGCTGAGTCCTTTCTTGACCTTGCGCCAGAGCACTGGGCTGATCTCGTAACCAACCAGACGGTCCAGCACGCGGCGGGCCTGGTATGCGTTGACCAGATTAAGGTCAACGGTGCGCGGCGTCTTGACGGAGTCCTGCACGACTTTTTTGGTGATCTCCTGGAACGTGACGCGGCACACCTGCGCGTTGTCAATGCCCAGCAAATACTCCAGATGCCACGCGATGGCTTCGCCTTCGCGGTCGGGGTCCGTGGCGATCAGCACTTTTTTAGCGGCGCCGGCATCGTCCCGGAGCATCTTGATTATATCGGATTTGCCGCGGATATTCGCGTATTGAGGTTCAAAGCCGTTGTCGATATCTATCGACAGTTTGCTGGCGGGCAAATCTCTTAAATGACCCACGCAGGCGTCCACTTTATACCTGCTGCCCAGAAAGCGGCCAATATTCTTTGCCTTGGAAGGCGACTCTACTATCACTAAAAAATCTGCCATCAATTTACATCTCCCTGCCTGTTACCGGCGTTGATATAATACACTCAGCGGCCGCCGGTGTAAAGTGAAAAATTCTGTCAGCGGTCATTGGCGATACTGTACCCTCCGTAATCGCTTCTTCGCACGATGCCGCGGATCTCCAGCATCGTGAGCGATCCGGCCACGGTTCCTGCGTCCAGTTCGGTCTTTTCGACTACAGCTTCGGCGCTGTCCGCGCCTTTCAGCACCGCGTCAGCCACGCGGCTCAATGGAAACGGCAGCCCGATCAGCCAGCCGTTGTTATTTGCACCGTGAACTTTGCCGCCCTCCGGTTCGATACCCAGTTCGTCATAAATAACGCCGATATCCGTGACGCAGATCGCCCCCTGGCGGATCAGTTCGTTGCAGCCGTACGCCATCGGGTTGCGTACATCCCCCGGCAGCGCGAAAACGAGCCGGTCCGCTTCCAGCGCTTTGTCCGCGGTTATGAGCGCACCGGAACGGTGTGCCGCCTCCACCACCAGTGTGGCCTGACAAAGACCCGCAATGATGCGGTTGCGTGCGGGAAACAGCTGGCGCGCGGGCACACAGCCGGGCGGCGATTCGGACAATACGCAGCCGCCTTTCGCAATTATATCGTTATATAATTTCTTATGTTCTCTCGGATATACCACGTCCGCACCGGACGCCAGTACCGCCACGGTCTTGCCGCCCGCGTTGAGTGCGCCCCGGTGCGCCGCGCCGTCGCAGCCCAGCGCCAGTCCCGATACCACGATCACGCCCTGCTTGGCCAGGTCGAACGCGTATTGACGCGCGTTGGCTTCGCCGGAATTGGAGCAATGGCGCGAACCTACTATCGCCACTGCGATATCTTCTTCGCCGGGCAGCGCCGCTTTGTCGCCATAATAATACAGTACCAGCGGACACGCCGCGGGCAGATGCTTCAGCAGCTCCGGGTATTCCAGGTCGGAATACGTCAGAATACTCATCCCGGACTCCTGCGCTTTGCGGTAAAAGCCGAACGCGGTCTCCGCCAGTTCCCGGTCCGAGAAACGGCCAGACGCCTTCGGAAACTCCCGCAGCGAATACGGCTTTACGCCGCGCGTGAACGCGTCATATATCCCGGCACCGGAACCGAATTCCGACAGCAGCGCGCGGTATATCCGGTAATTCGGACTGCCCAGCAGGCTGAGCCAGATCATCACGACTTTTTCGTTGACTTCATGCGGCATTTTCCTGATACCCCCTGTCTCCGAACAACCGGTGATCCATGGCGCGGTACGAGAGCGCTTCCGCCATATCCTCCTCAGCAACATTTTCGTGACCGTTCAGGTCGGCAACGGTGCGCGCCACCGCTTTTATCTTATTATACGCCCGGACGCTGGAGGACAATTTTTCCACCCCCGCCTCCAGCAGTTTCTCCGCCGCCGGCGTACAATTGCACACTTTGTCCAGCTCGTCGCCGGTCAATAACGAATACGGCCTTGCCGGCAGTTCATAATGATCCAGGCGTTCCTTCTGCAGTTTGCGCACCGCCGCGACGCGCGCCCTGACAGTCTCGGCGCTTTCCTCCGCCGCTGCGGTCAGTTCCGCGTACTCCGGCGATCTCACCGGTATGTGGATGTCGATACGGTCCAGCACCGGCCGGGACAGGCGCCCGAGGGTATTGCTCACCATTTTAGGAGTGCACGTGCATTTTTCGCGGCCTTCGAACAGATTGCCGCAGCGACACGGATTGGCCGCCATTATCAGCATGAAATCCGCAGGGAGCTTTTCGATGTGTCCCACGCGGGAGACGTTGACCTCCCCCGAATCCATCGGCTGCCGCAGCGCGTCGATCACCGGCCGTTCCAGTTCGGTGGCCTCATCCATAAACAGCACGCCGCGGTGCGCCAGCGAGATCTCGCCGGGCACCACCGGACGGCCGCCGCCGATGAGCGCGGTTTTAGTTATCCCTATGTGGATTTCCCGGAACGGCGGGTCGCAGATCAGCGGCGTGTCCTTATCTAAGAGGCCGCTCAGGCTGTATATAGAAGTGACGTCATAAATGTCCTGCTTTTCCAGCGGCGGCAATATCGATCTGACACTGTGAGCCAGCAAAGTCTTGCCGCTGCCCGCGGCGCCGAGCATCAGCAGGTTGTGCTTTCCGGCGGCGGCGATCTCAAGGGCTCTCTTGGCCGTTTTATGCCCTTTTATATTCCGGATACTTGTGTACTCAGTTTCCCGGTGAACTTCGCTTAGACGGCCGATTACGGGCGCCTGCGCGAGTTTTACCGCGGGTATCAGCTCGTCCAGGCAGCTGACCGGCCGGATATGCAGTCCTTCCAGTCCGGATACTTCGTCCAGATTGCCCAGCGGCAGCACGATCTCGCTGATCCCGTTTTGCAGCGCGCTGACGCACATGGAAAACGCGCCGGTCACCGGCCGCACGCCGCCGTTCAGGGACAATTCGCCGATCAATGCCATATTGTCCGTACTGCCCGGAGGCAATTCTCCGCTAACCGCCAGCAGCCCGGCGGCAATAGCCAGGTCGAACACCGTCCCTTCTTTGCGCACGTCCGACGGCGCCAGATTGACCGTGATCCGTCCCTTGGGCAATTCATAGCCGCAATACTTCATAGCGGCGCACACCCGGTTCTTGGACTCTTTAACCGAGGCGCCCGCCAGGCCGATGATGTTGAACTCATTCATGCCTTTACCGACGTATGTCTCCACCGTCGTCAACAATCCCCTGACCCCGCTGATACACACTGAATTGATGACCGAAATCATAATGGTCTCCTCTCTTCTGCCGGTGCCCCGCCCGCACAACTGCTCCGGAGAGAGGATACACTTTTTCGTTTCATGTACGCAACCTATTTCCCGGGAAATTGGTGATGAAGAAATTTTTGCCAGGAATGTATTATTTATGTGTAAATTTATCTGAAAATCGTTATTATCTGTCCATTATACTGCACTTTAGCTAATTAAAGTGCGTCGCATTCGTATCATTTTCGTTGCGTAGGCTAAATACAACAAAAAGTGATTTCCGGCCACCGTTACGTTTGATGACTGATAATCAAGGAGAATCAACTTCTACTGGCAATACATTTTTTATTCCGATATTGATCCCGGGAGTGTCTTTCCCGTCACCGCCGTAACCAAATTCCGGATCCGTGTCATCTGCCATTTTAATAACATACAAAGAATAGATCCCTACATTGTTGTCATCCATTGAATCAATTGAACAATAATCTATAGAAAAACGGAATTCATCCATATCTGTTTTAACGTCATATGAAAAACCTGCACATTGTTTTTTTTCACCGTAATCCCAATTACCCGAGCCGCCTGATCCTTTCCATTCAAGAGATATGTAGTTCCCTTGATAATAATTAAAAAGGTCCACCATACTTTGATCAAAGCCATCGACTTGAGTAACTGTATTATATGAAAATAACTTTCGTAATGCTTCTTCGTCTCTGCTCTGAATTGCCTCTAACACTTTAACCATGATGGCCTTATCTTCGTCAATGCCAGATAAAACGCCAGATAATTTCTTAATTAAAGAACCAATCGAGCAGGAAGAAAATAAAACAGCGAACAACAAAAAAATTGCGATAAGGATGGTATATTTTTTCTTCATATCTATTTACCTTTTTCCTTCTTCTCGATCATCGTCTTGAGCTCGTCCATGAAGGAGTCAACGTCCTTAAACTGCTTGTACACCGACGCGAAACGCACGTACGCCACTTCATCCAGATCCTTCAGCCGGGTCATGATGAGCTCGCCGATCTCTTTGGAACTGACTTCGCGCTTCATAGAGTTCAGCAGCTGCTGCTCCACAGAAGTCGCGATCTCCTCCGCCTGGGCCAGCGAGACCGGGCGTTTGGCGCACGCTTTCATTATGCAGTTGGTGATCTTGGAACGGTCGAATAATTGACGGCTGCCGTCCTTTTTGATCACCATCAGCTGCGTATCTTCGACTTTTTCGTACGTAGTAAAACGCGAACCGCATTTGAGACATTCACGGCGGCGGCGCACCGAGGAATTGTCCTCGGCGGGTCGGGAATCGATCACTTTATCCTCGGTATGGGAACAATACGGGCATCTCATAGTTACTCACTCCGGTCAGGTATATTCAGGCGCCGCAAATCGCGCGCGGTCAATTACTTTAATACTTTAAAAGCACGCCGTATCCGTCTGCCTGTCTGATGATATTATACTCAAGATCCGGCGGCAATTCAAGGGCGCCCGTTATATACCGGCTCCCCCGGCCGCGGCGGTCAACGGCGCACAGATACCCGTGCTCCTTAGTTCCCGCGGAGCGGATGAAGGCGAAAATATCGTCATTGACGCTGCGGAGCTCGATATTGCCCGTGCGCAATACCGGATCGGACGCCCGGAGCGAAGCAAGAGACGCAAACCAGTCGCGCATTGCCGCCGGTGCCGGATCCGCAGGATCGTTCAAAGCAGCGCGGTCGAAGAAACGGCGGTTGTCCGGGTCGGTGCCGCCTTCCATCAGGATCTCATCGCCGTAGTAGATCAGCGGCACACCGGGGAAACAGAACTGTATCAGCGAATACGCGCGCATCAGGCCCTGCGCCGCGGACGCGTTGCCGCCCGCCGTCTCCAGCAGCGCGGTGTACAGACGTTTGACGTCATGGGAGCCGGTCATGTTGACCAGCGCGTAGTAATTGGCTGCAGGATAATGAATGGCGTCCAGTGAGAACGCCCGCGCCAGTTCGGGAGCGGACATATTGCCGGCGAAAAACGCTTCCAGCCGCGCGCGGAACAGATAATTGGTCTGGGAATGCAGCTCCGGCGCAGTGAAATACGATCGGTGCACATCATAGCTGACTTTATCCGTGCCGTCCTCCCAGACTTCGCCGAAAACGACGGCATCGGGTTTCGTTTCAGCAGCTGCCTGGCGCAATTCTTCCAAATAAACGTCCGGCAATTCGTCCGCTACATCCAGCCGCCAGCCCGAGGCGCCGCGCCGCAGCCAGGAACGCACGATGCTGTGGTTGTCCCGCACAGTGTAATCCAAATATGCTGGTTCAAGTTCGTTGACACAGGGCAGGTCCAGTACGTCCCACCAGCATTCGTATGTACCGTCCGGACGGAAACTGTACCAGTCGCGGTACGGCGCCTCGCCCCGAAGTGCCGCTTGAAAGTATCTGCTGTGCCGGCCCGTGTGACTGAACACGCCGTCCAGGATCAGCCGCATGCCGTGCTCATCTAGGCTGCCGATCAGCCGGTCAAACGCCGCGTCGCCGCCCAGCACGCCGTCCACATGCTCGTAATCCCCCGTATCGTACCGGTGGTTAGACGCGGATTCAAAAATAGGATTTAAATAGATCGTCCTGGCGCCGAGGCTGCGGATATAGTCCAGCTCTTTACGGATGCCTTCGAGATTGCCGCCGAAAAACTCCCAGCGGATGATCTCGCCGCTGCTGTCCTTAATATATATCGGCCGGTCGGACATCGACGCATATATAAACGATCCCGGCTTGAACCGCGCACCGGCGTCCTCGCCCAACGCGAAACGGTCCGGAAAGATCTGATATATAACCGTGTCGGCAAACCAGTCCGGCACGCCGAGGCCTTTTTCAGTAACAGTGATCCGGTCGCCGGGAATAACACGAATATCGTCTCCGTCATTTACCGAAAACTCATAAAAATACACGCCCGGCGCCGCCAGAGTATTGTCTTCCAGTTCGAAATACAGGCAGTCAGCACAAACCTCCGCCGGCGCGAGCGTATACTCTTCAGTTTCGGTGCGAAACCGCCGGACAACGCGCAGTTCCGCTTCCGGCATCGCCGCTCCGTCCCGCTGCGCGATACGCAGCCGAAGACGAACGGAATCCCCCGTGGTCACCGCGCCGGCCGGAAGTCTGTCTCCCGGTATCAAAGGGTCGTGAAAGTATATCATCGGTGCTGCACGTGCCAGATCTCGTCGGCGTAGGCGGCAATAGTATTGTCGCTGGAGAATCTCCCCGAACGGGCAATGTTCATCGCGCACATCCTATGGAACGGCGCGCCGGAACGGTACAGGGCGTCAATCTTATTCCGCGCACTCACGTACGACGCAAAATCTTTCAGCACGAAATACGGGTCGCCGTCTCTCAGCAAATGATCCAGCACCGGCGTAAATTCGTCCTTCGCCGCAAACCCGAAATAACCGCCGCGCAGTTCGGAAATGATATTGCGCAGCCGCGGATCGGAAGCCAGCTGTGCCTGCACGTCGTAACCGCCGCGCCGCTCCAGCTCGATAACTTCTTCCGACGTCATGCCGAACAGGATTATATTGTCATCGCCTACGGCTTCGCGGATCTCGACGTTGGCGCCATCCAGCGTCGCCAGCGTCACCGCACCGTTCATCATGAATTTCATGTTGCCCGTACCCGACGCCTCTTTAGACGCGGTAGAGATCTGTTCGCTGATGTCGCCTGCGGGGATCAGCCGCTGCGCGAGGCTTACGTCGTAGTTGGGCATGAAGACAACTTTCAGTTTATCCGACACGAGCGGATCCGAATTGATCCGGTCCGCCACCGTGCAGATCAGCTTGATGGTGTTTTTCGCCAGGCCGTAGCCCGGGAACGCCTTCGCCGAGAAGATCACCGTGCGGGGGCAGATGTCCGCGCCGGGGTCGTTCCGCAGCCGGTCGTACATGTCCATCACGCCGAAAATGTTGAGCAGCTGGCGTTTGTACATATGCAGCCGTTTGACCTGGATATCAAATACCGAATCCGGATCCACATCGATCTCCACGGTCTTGCGGATATATTCCGCGAGGCGCACTTTATTGCGGCGCTTTACGGCGGCCGCTTCCTCCGCAAACCCGCGGTCAATATGTGCCTCCAGCTCCGCCAGCCGGTTCGGCTCGGTGCGCCAGCCCTCCCCGATCGTGCGGTCAATGAGCGCGGTCAATTCGGGATTCGCCTGCATCAGCCACCGGCGGTGCGTGATGCCGTTGGTCTTGTTATTGAACTTGCCCGGGTAAAACTCGTGGAAATCGTGCAGTTCCTTGTTCTTCAGGATCTCGGTATGGAGGCGGGCAACGCCGTTGACGCTGTGACTGCCCACGATGGCCAGGTGCGCCATTTTGACCGTGCCTTCCGCGATTATGGACATTGACGCTACGCGGCCGAATCCGCCTTCGCACCACGTCGAAAGCTCGGCAACAAAGCGCCGGTTGATCTCTTCTACGATCATGTAGATGCGCGGCAGCAGTTTTTTGAACATCTCCAGCGGCCACTTTTCCAGCGCTTCCGCCAGGATCGTGTGGTTGGTATATCCGAATACCTGCGTCGTAATGGCCCACGCCTCATCCCAGCCCAGGCCCTGCTCGTCAATGAGCAGCCGCATCAGTTCCGGGATCGCCAGCGCGGGATGCGTATCATTGATCTGGATCGCGTTGTACTGCGCGAACTCCCGCACGTCGCCGCCGTTTTTCAGATATCTGCCTAATATGTCCTGCAGTCCGGCGCTGGTAAAGAAATACTCCTGCTTGAGGCGCAGCAGTTTGCCCCGGGGCGTGGAGTCGTCCGGGTACAGCACATTGGAGATCGAGTGAGCGGTGGTGATATTTTCCACGGCGCGGTCGTAGTCGCCCCGGCTGAATTCTTTGAAATCAAAGCCCGCGTTTTCAGTCTCGGCGCTCCAGAGGCGAAGCGTGTTGACACGGCTCGAGGCGTAACCGGGTACAGGAATGTCGTACGGCACCGCCAGCACCGGCTCATAATCCCGCAGCTCCACATAGAGCCGGCCGTCGAGGCCCCAGTGCATATTGACCGTGCCGCCGAATTTGACAATGCGTGCGTCCTCCGCTTTGCAGAGCTCCCAGACGTTGGGAACTTTCAGCCAGTTGTCCGGCGTCTCGACCTGATAGCCGTTCTGAATGAGCTGGCGGAACAATCCGTACCGGTAGCGTATGCCGATGCCCGTGCCGGCAATATCCAGCGACGCCATGGAGTCAATAAAACACGCCGCCAGCCGGCCCAGACCGCCGTTGCCCAGACCCGCATCCGGCTCCAGCGGCTCGAGTTCTTTGAACTCCGTGCCCAGTTCGGCGAGGCCGTCAACGACTGCGTCCCGTATTCCCAGATTGATCAGCGCCGAATCCAGCAGCCGGCCGATAAGGAACTCCATGGAAAAATAGTATATATGCTTGCGCTTTTCAGCCTGGTCCCAATGTTCAGTCATTAGCCAGTCCGGCGCCATGTAGTCGCGGATAAGCGCGCCCAGCGCGAGATAGCGTTCTTCCGGGGACGCCTCTTCAAACGTTTCCCGGAACATAGTTATGATTTTGCTTTTATAATCCCTTATAAAAGCGTCTTTATTAAGCTGCATATGACCTCCGCCGCGGTATCAGATCGCCAGTTCTTTGTAGATCTGGATGTACTTCTGTGACTGCTTCTTCCAATCGATGCGTGTTTCCATTGCGTGTTTGACGATATTGTCCCAGACCTCGGGATCATCGTATTCCGCAAGCGCGAATCGCAGCGTGGCCAGCATTTCGTGGGCGTTGAAGTTGGCGAACGAGAAGCCGTTGCCTTCGCCGGTGTACTTGTTGTACGGTTTGACCGTATCCTTGAGGCCGCCGGTCTCGCGCACTACCGGCACGGTGCCGTAGCGCATGGCGATGATCTGCGACAGACCGCAGGGCTCAAACATCGAAGGCATAAGGAACATGTCCGCGCCGGCGTAAATTCGGGACGCCAGCGCACTGTCGAAGCGGGTGCGGGCGGCGATCTTGCCGGGGTACGCGGAGGCGTAATATTCAAAGAAATCCATATAATCGCGGTCGCCGGTGCCGAGGATCACGAACTGCAGATCCTGCTTCAGGATCTCTTCCATCACGCAGGTGACCAGATCGAGGCCCTTCTCTTTTACCATGCGCGTAACCATAGCGATAATGGGCACGTTGGCGTTGACCGGGAGGCCGAGTTCTTTCTGGAGGGCAATTTTATTGTCCTTCTTATATGCCCGCGTACGCGTGTCGTAGCGGCGCACGAGACTCATGTCTTTGGACGGGTTGTTGTGGGTGTAGTCAATACCGTTCGTAATGCCCATCAGCTTGAACGCCTTGACATTCAACAGGCCGTCCAGCCCTTCGCCGTAGTACGGAGTGGTGATCTCCTGCGCGTACGTTTCGCTTACGGTGATCACCTTGTCCGCGAACACGATGCCCGCCTTCATGAAAGACACGCCGTCGCGGAATTTAAGTTTTTCATCGTTGTAATATCCGTAGTTCAGTCCCAGCAGATCTTCCAGCACGGACGGTGCGAACACGCCCTGATACTTCAGGTTATGGATCGTGAAGATCGCGGCGGCGCGCTTGAATTCGGGCCTCTGATAATACACGTCGCGCAGGTACAGCGGGATTATGCCCGTCTGCCAGTCATTGCAGTGAATGATATCCGGATAGAAGTCGTCCATGTGCACCACGGACTCCATCACCGCGCGGCAGAAATACGCAAAGCGCTCGCCGTCGTCGTAATAGCCGTAGCAGCCGGGACGTTTGAAATAGTATTCGTTGTCAACGAAATACACCGGCAGACCTTCGTAAGACAGATACTGGAGGCCGCAATACTGGTTGCGCCAGCCCACCGTTACTCCGAACGAGGACAACGGGATCATCTGCATCCGGTATTCCTCCGGGATATCGCCGTATTTGGGCGTGATGACGCGGACGTCAACGCCGGCTTTTTTCAGCGCCATCGGCAGCTCAAAAGATACATCCGCCAGACCGCCCGTCTTACTGAAGGGCCTGATCTCGGTCGTTACAAACAGAACTTTCATTTCATGATCCTTTCATGTTCCGGCATACTGCCGTAAGCTCGCCGGACAGCGGGCATTTTAAACGCAATGTCGCCGCGGCGGTCCGGGGTCAACGCAGCAGGTTCCGCTTCTCAATGACCAGCGGGAAGAACTCGTTGCCCTTCAACACTGTATT
>JAEEGL016877320.1_pt1 | contig 19160 bp, 17 predicted proteins | sample 9134231 | NCBI WGS metagenome assembly JAEEGL01 (sample SAMN16246548, study PRJNA631951) | gut metagenome | biome: gut microbiome; feature: rumen; material: fiber-attached | host: Bos | place: Iran: Karaj | collected 2018-10 | reverse complement strand
TGGAAAGCCGGTACTGGTGATGAGGGATACGACCGAAAGACCGGAAGGAATCAAAGCCGGAACCTTGAAATTCACGGGAACGGATGAAGACGTTATATACAGAGAATTCACCAAATTATTGGATGAGCCCTCCGAATATGAAAAGATGGCAAAAGCATCCAATCCTTATGGGGATGGCTTTGCCTGCCAAAGAATAGCGGATATTTTAGAAAAAGCATGAAACATGTTCTGGGAATCTTGACGGTTTACAATCGCATAGAAAAAACCCGGCAATGTCTGGATAGCCTTCAAAATAACGATGGTATCACCTGGCATTTTGTGATCACCGACGATGGAAGTACGGATGGAACCGGAGAATATTTTGCTTCTCGAGAGGATGTTACGGTTGTTAAGGGGGATGGCTCTCTGTTTTATTCCGGCGGGATGCGGAAAGCTATAGAAAGAGCCAAGTCTTTTCTATTTGAGAAAACTGAAGAAAAATATGTAGCACCAATCGATCGAAACTATGATTATGTGCTCCTTCTAAACAATGATGTAGTTTTTGAAGAGAATACGATTTCCCGAATGATCAGCGAATTACAGGATAAAAGAGCTCTTCTGGCGGGAAATGTATGCGATACAGATGGGAACTTTTCTTATGGAGCCAAGCAGAAAACATCCTCCTGGATGCCTCATTATGAGAAGGTTATGCCGAAGGATACGTTTGATGAAGAAGCAGACCTGGCTAATGGAAATTGCCTGCTTATACCGGCAGATCTGTTTATGAAACTGCCGAATATTGACCCTGTTTATATTCATTCTTTGGGAGATTATGATTATACACTGGCGGCTGGAAAGATAGCACCGATTTATGGGACAAGCTATTACGTTGGTGTTTGTGAAAATGATCATGAACAGCAGGGATCCTGGCAAGATCCCAAAGTGCCTGTCAGAGAGCGAATAAGAAAAAAGGAAACGCCTCAGGGCAATCCCTCAAAACAGTGGTTCCATTTTCTCAAGAAAAATTATAATCTGATAACCGCACTACTATTTCTTCTAAATGATTATCGAAAGATCATCCTGCATCGGGGAGCTGTTTAAAGAAACATAATGAAAAAAGCGATTCTGCAAAGTCTAATATGCATTTTCATATGCGCTGTCCTTGGCAGCGTTTTACTTACGATTGCCAATTATCTGCCTATTCATGAGGGCAATAAAGAGGCATCCCTTTCGGAACTAAGTCAGGAGGGATTGTTTCCCTCTTTGCCGGGCCTTGTTCGGACGGATGGGGACTTCCATTCCTTTGATCCTGCGGCACTGGAACTGGCTACGGATGCACTGATGGTCAAAATGGCGCTCTATGAGGGTGACGGCGCAGGGATCCATCAGGCATTTTATGCCTATAGTACTCAGTTTGAGGAAGAATACAGCAGATACTGGCATGGATATGTCGTACTGCTACGGCCTCTGTTATATGTCTTTGACTACTGGGAACTGCGGATTGTAAATGGTATCCTGCAGTTACTACTGGTATTTGTAGTTTGTATGCTGATCCAAAAACGACTGGGAATAAGATATGCCCTGTTAGGGCTTACTTCTTATGTTCTTTTCATGCCCATGGCGCTTGTCTATTGTCTGCAATATTCCTGGATCTTTTATGTAACTTATGGGATTCTGTTGCTTTTACTTTTACAGGAGAGATATTGGACCGATAGCTACCGATATTTGATCCTTTTTACCTTGTCCGGCTGTCTGGCGATCTATTTTGATCTGATGACCTATCCGCTGATCTCGTGGGGGCTTCCGGCAATTTGGTTTTTGGTACTAACGAAAGAGGAAACACCGCTAAAACACTTAGTACAGCTGATCCAAACAGGAATAGCCTGGCTTATCGGTTATCTGGGTATGTGGGTCATGAAGTGGGTGATCGGCTCGATCGTCCTTCGACAAAATCTGTTTGCCCGTGCCATGGAGGAAGTGAAACTCTGGCTGTTTAACGGATCGGATGAGGCATTATCGGTTTCAGAGCGTCTCCTGGTTATATATGAGAATGTAAGCACGTATGCATATAAACTCTATGTGTGCCTTTTGCTCCTCTGGGCAATCTATTTAGTGATTGCCGGTATAAAAAGAGGGATGAGATTATATACTAAAACACCTGCTTATATGCTTGTGGCCGTAAGCCCGATCGTGTGGTATTTTGTTATGGCCGGTCACAGCAGGATGCATCATATCTTTACCCATCGTATTTTTGTAATATTCATAACGGCGGGTATTGCGAGCCTGCTTATCGGAATGAACGAAAGAAATCTGCAGGATAAAGAGACGGATACAGAAGCAGGACCCCCAAAGGAGGCTTCACTGCCGGGAGGAATCCAACGAAGAATCGTTGCAGGTATGTGGCTGGTTGCAACAGTGATCGGTATCATCGCCATGTTACAGCTGCGGACAGAACGGATCTCTGCTAACTGGGAACAGAATTTTGAAAGTTCAGATCTGCCAGACGGCAGTTTTGAAGTAGAATTTACTCCTACGGCAAAAGAGATACGACAGATATCGATAGGAATTGGAAATGACAGTGATACCGGATACTATCTAGTGAGCATTCTCCTGGGAGATGAACTAAAAGAACAGTTATCGATTCCGATTTCCGAGTACGATGGTGGTCGCTGGTTGTGGGTAGACGTGGATTGGAAGGTAATCCCGGATACAACTTATACCATCCGGGTGGAAACGTTTGACGCAACAGAAGTAACGCAAATATGGTTGACGGATGGGAACGCCACTTTCGCTGAAATCGGAGATTTGCGAATCTCCGGAGAAAATGTTGCTTTTCAGCCGTTAATCGGCGTCAATTATTGGGACAGATTAACGAAGAAAACTTATATAATACTTTTCTTCTTGCTGTATAGTGGTTTTGTTATGCTGGTTTTGGGGACCGTTGCTGGTTTTATCAATATTCAGAAATATAAAAGGGAGTGAGTATTCATTGACTGTACGTCATTTTCCACGTTTGCTGGGGCGCCCAGGTCAACTCCTCTTCACTTAAAGATGTTCCATTCCAGGAAAGTGCAGCTGTTTTCTCTTCATCGGCATAAAAAATGATACGATCAGGTCCAAGAGACGATGGATAGTAAATGCCATCGAAACTTGGACTTTTTTCGTCTGTAGATTGGAGTTGTACCTGATCCGGGCTGATCCAGGAAAAGGTAATCTCTCTGGTAATATCTGGTTCGCTTTCGCTACTCAACTGGTACGAACCACTGTAAAGGCGAGCGGTGACAACACCTTGCAGATTATGGTTCCAATCTGCCTGATCCGGTAGACGGAAGAAACTTTCGACCAATCCGAAGGGAAGCAGTGAAATAATGATTCCTGCGAGAATGGGCATGAACATACGGCTGACAGTAATCGCCTTGTTATCACGAAATGAAGTGATAAGGTGATAATATCCTGCCAAAGCATAACCGATCAAAAGGAAGAAATAAGGAAAAGTATATTGGCTTTTGGCCTCCCAGAAAGTATGGAAAAGATATCCGCCGATAAAAACAATCAAAAGAAGTAAATCGGTAGATTGTTTAATCTGTTTCCGGTTAAGAAGATATAATAAGAGCCCAAAATAGGTTAGCATCATAAGGATATCCTGAATCTTCTCGAGGATCTGATTCAGGGTATTACCGGTAAACAGTACATTTCTCTGGAGATTCGTTAGTACATAATCTGTGGGCGTACTACGGATAAACGAATATCCTCCAAAGGTAGGATCGTTCCACATGGAGGCATTCTTCTGGGCAAAAAAGGAGATCGCATAGCGCTGTTTATTTTTAGCGAAATCCAATAACCGATCATGGATAAATTGCATGGATTCCTGATGAGCCAACTGGGAATCATTGCCGTTTCGCTGGTATACCTGAAAGTTATATCCGTTAAACCAACCGGGTGTGGTCTCTTCTTCCTGCAGTCCCATGGCAATGTACGATGAAGAAGGAACACCATCTCCGATGGTGATGGGAGCAATCTGACAAAGGACCCATACGGGACCGCTTGTAACGAGATAATAGATCAAAACAGCAACTGGAAAAAGAAGGCAGATTTTTATGAAATTACGTTTTTGCCGCAGGAGGTAAAGAAGATAAAAGATGACAAGAGCGATCATCATGATGAGATAATTCTTTTTAAAGATGATAGCTATCCCCATGAAGATGACAGATAGGATCACATAGCGAAGCGAAAATACATCATTTCCTGCAGATAGATAGGCAAAATAGAATGCTAGCAGAGCAAAAAACAATCCGGGTATCGTACCGTAGACAAATCCAATGTAACACCAGAATGGAAGAAAGAATAATGTGCACAGATGGATTGCAAAGGTCAGAGCATGATTATTCCAAAGAATAAACGATATTTTTGATATAAGACGAACCGATAAAAGGAACAGGATTACATTGCATACTTGCAGAATGAAATAGGGATACTCTCCAAAAAGCAGGGAGAAGCCATATTCGATCAGTATCAGCCCTGCCTGGTGAGGATGATAAGAGAAATAACTTCCGGGGGCCAAAAGATCATATTGTTGATGGATCAGGTCAGAAGCGACTTCCAGTAGATAGTGCTGGTCAGCAACCGGCTCCAAAGGGAAGCGATATAATAAAATGATCAAAAAAGATCCAACGGTAATATCTAGTACTGTGAGGATAAGAGAATCTTTGCGATGGGACAAATGAAAACAGTTTCTTGAAAAAATGAAGCAAATTCCAATGGTGAGTGCACAGATCAAAATGTTTACAAGCCACAAATCCGGGATATAGTTTACCAGTTCCCCCTGAGTGATGCGGCAGGTACTGTTCAGACTACGAAGAAAGCATATGCCTGTTAACAGAATCCCGATGGCAATTATGATGTTTTTGCTGACTTTATCCAAGCGTTTCATGGGAAAACCCTCAAAGAATTCGTTGTTTATATATGATATACTATACATGATATACGCATTTTTAACACCTGTCCTGATTCTGAACGGGGATACGGTGCGGAAGGGCTTGTTTCGGGGGAGAAATTAAGGAGATTTATTACTATGGGAACATGCTCATGTTGGAATTGCCACAGACTGTTTTATTATGTGGGTGGCGAAGAACTTTGTCCTGAGTGTAAAGAAAAACTCACGACGAAGTTTCGTGAGGTGAAAGATTACATATATGATCATCCGGGTGTAAAGATTCCGGAAGTGACGGAGGCCTGCGGTGTTTCCGAACGACAGATCTTAAGATGGCTCCGGGAGGAGAGATTATATATTGCGGAAGATTCTGCAATTGTACTTACCTGTAAGAATTGCGGAAAACCGATCAATACCGGAATGTATTGTGCGGAGTGCAAGAGAGCGATGTCTATGTCGCACCGTGATAACCGTGTTTCCGCGAATGCCCTTTCTGACAATATGCTGGATGAGTTTACCAGTAGAGGAAACGGGCGGATGAGATTTTTGGGGAAAGAGAAACAGGATAAATGACTGGTGTTAATGAGTCTGCGATTGAAAGAATAGATCAATGGGGGAAGAAGATCACAAAACAGGAAAGCATCAGCTTTGTTTTGGGATATCTTGCAAGTGTATTGATCTATCTGCCTTTCATTACAGAACGACTTACATTTAATGATGTGATCAGCTACGGAATACTATATCGCAGCAGTTCACAATATGATTGGGAAGATGTTTGTGGGAGATATCTGGTAAGGTATCTTGCCCATTTAAGAAGCATGTACAATTTTTATGGTCTTTCCATGCTGATCTCGTTGTTTTGCCTGACAGCAGGGACGATTGTTTTTTGTCGTATGTTGCGAATCCGTAGTGCCTTTGGAATCACAGTATCGATTCTGTTAACTACGTTATCCGTGTCTGCTCTGGATTCCTACGGATTTTATCCGGAGTGTTTCTTTCTGGGATATTTACTGGTTGCTATTGCTATCTATCTGTTTGATCGCAGGGGTTCTCTTTGGAGTGACGCAATAGCCATATTATTGATTGCGGCGTCCCTTGCTTTGTATCAGGCTGAATATTTCGTTGGGATCGTTATGATCTTGTTTTTGGCGATTCGTGATCTGAAGCAGAAGGAAGATATTAAGAAGAGCATAGGTCTTCTCTGCAGGAGAATGATCTGTTGCCTATTGGCGATTGTAATCTATATCATGGGCGACCGCCTACTAAAAACACTAGGGCTGATCTACTATGACATGTCTCGCTTTAACTATCTGGAGATATTAAAACCAAAGATTTTTATTCATCAGATACTTCAGTCCTACCGTCTGTTCTGGGGATATCTGTGGGATATGACCTTTTTTAATAACATCTGGAAAGGCAGAAAGTTTGTCAATGTTCTGATCCTGCTGATGAGTTTGATTCTCCTGTTTCGCAAAGACTTGTTCCGGAAAGAAAAGCGGGCACACGTCATTGTTACAGTGATTATTCTGTCTATTCTTCCTGCGGCAGTAATGGGAGTTACGATCCTCAACGTAGACTCCAGCATGCGACCGATGATGATTCCCACATTTTCTATGTTGTATGTGGGAGCAATAGCTATTCTGGAAAACAGATCCTCACGATCTGACCAGGAAAAGAGAATACCAATATTGACGCGTTTATCCGAGTGGGGTATCGTGGCAGCCTGTGTATATCTGCTGGTTATCTCGGTGTCCTATGCAGAAATATATCAGGATGTGCTGCAATATTATGCTGATCGGACCGATTCCCTGGGACAGAGAGTGATCGCGCAGATTGAATTACGCTATCCGGATGTGGATGCCAATACCTATGTTTTCGTATGTGGCAATGGGATCAATCGCAATAATCCCAGGCACTATGCTATAGAACTTGCGGATTATATTTTATCTGGAACAATGGCAGGACCATTGTTTCAGGATAATCCGACGAATTGCGCAACCGCTTGGAATAATTATCTGGCCGATAATCTGGGAGTGTCCTATTTGAATATCAGTAATCAGATGGCAGATGACATATATGCTTCCGATGAGTATAAAGAAGCTGCGCTGTTTCCGGAAGAGGGCTCTGTTTACCAGACGGAAAATGGCGTGATAGTAGTGAAACTTAAGGAATAATAGGGTGATCATTGATGAAAGTTGTTCTTTTAGCAGGTGGTTTTGGAACCAGATTTTCTGAGGAATCCGAATACCGCCCCAAGCCTATGATCGAGATCGGAGAGATGCCTATTCTCTGGCACATCATGAAGGAGTACTCTTCTTACGGCTTTAATGAATTTATCATCTGCGCCGGCTATAAGCAGCACGTGATCAAGGAATGGTTTGCAGATTATTTCCTTCATACTTCTGACGTTACCTTTGACTTTACGCAAGGGAATAAGTTGATCGTACACAATCAGCATTCCGAGCCATGGAAAGTTACGGTTGTGGATACCGGTCTCCATACCATGACCGGAGGAAGAATCAAACGGATCCGGCAATATGTTGGCGATGAAGCTTTCCTTATGACCTATGGCGATGGAGTATGTGATGTGGATATCCGGAAGCTTGTGGAATTCCATAAGAGCCATGGAAAGATTGCGACTTTAACAGCGGTTCAGATGGAACAGCAAAAGGGTGTGCTGAATATCGGTGGCGATAATGCGGTGCAATCCTTCCGCGAGAAATCCACCAATGATGGAGCTCTGATCAATGCAGGTTATATGGTACTGGAACCGCAGATATTCGATTATATTGAAGGGGATTCTACCGTATTCGAACGAGAGCCTATGGAGCGTCTGGCCAAGGAAGGCCAGCTCATGAGCTATACCCATAAGGGCTTCTGGCAGTGCATGGATAATAAACGAGAAAAAGACCTGTTGGAAAAACTATGGGAGAGCGGACAGGCACCCTGGAAAGCCTGGGACTAAAAGAAATAGCAAGTGGAGTAAAGTGAACATGAAGTGTATCTCTTGGAATGTTAATGGCCTCAGAGCCTGTGTAGAAAAAGATTTTTATAAGAGTTTCGAAGCGTTGGATGCAGATATCTTTTGCATTCAGGAATCTAAACTTCAAAAAGGGCAGATAGAGGTTAAATTACCGGGATATTTCCAGTACTGGAACTATGCAGTAAAGAAGGGATACTCCGGAACGGCCATTTTTACGAAAAAGGAACCATTAGCAGTTACTTATGGTTTGGGCATTGAAGAGCATGACCAGGAAGGCAGGGTTATCACCTTGGAATATGATAACTTTTTCTTTATTACCTGCTATACGCCCAATTCTCAAGATGGATTAAAGCGTTTGGAATATCGGATGCGCTGGGAAGATGATTTCCAGGCACATTGCAAACAGTTGGATCAGAAGAAACCGGTAATTCTTTGTGGGGATTTAAATGTTGCCCATGAAGAGATTGATATCAAGAATCCTAAAACAAACCACAAAAACCCCGGATTTACCGATGAAGAGCGGCAGAAGATGACGGAGTTTTTGGGGAATGGGTTTACGGATACTTTCCGATTCTTCTATCCGGATCAAAAGGATGTGTATTCCTGGTGGAGCTACCGCTTCCATGCTAGAGAAAACAATTCCGGATGGAGGATCGATTACTTCCTGACATCCAAGAGACTGGATGAGAAGCTTGTAAGTGCAAGCATCCATAATGAAATCTATGGAAGTGATCATTGCCCGGTGGAACTGCAGATAGACCTAGGGTGATATTACGGTCGATTTTTCAACATTATTTCTTGATTTCAAAAGCGCGCAGATTGGGGAAAAATATGACAGATAACCGAATCGAAACGATATACAGTCCGACCAACGAGGTCAGAGCAATCATAGTTCGGGGAGACTATAATAAAGACGGGATAACCTTTGTAACACCTGATGATTATTCACAACAATTGGCTTATATGCATCATCCTAAGGGATATGAGATAGTTCCGCATATTCATAATCAGGTGAAGAGAGAAATATTCTACACAAAGGAAGTATTGATTCTCCGAGAAGGAAAACTGCGTTGTGATTTTTATAGCGACGAGAAAGAATATGAACAATCCGTGGTAATCCATGGGGGAGATGTCCTGCTTCTGGTGTCCGGCGGTCATGGTTTTAAGTGTCTGGAAGAGACGATAATGTATGAAGTAAAGCAAGGACCCTATGCCGGCGAAGATGACAAAGTAAGATTTGAAGCACATCGATTTAATGACGGAGAATAATAAGTGATGAAAGAGTTTGTTCCGGTTTGTGAACCATTTTTAAACGGAAATGAACTGACATATATTACAGATGCAGTATCTACCGGATGGATTTCGTCCAGTGGAAAATATGTGTCTGCTTTCGAGGAAGAGTTTGCTAAATATTGTGGGGTCAAGTACGCCGTTGCTGTATGCAACGGAACGGTTGCTATCCATTTGGCACTAGCCGCTCTTGGAATTGGAAAGGGGGATGAAGTGATCATTCCTTCTTTTACGATGATTGCTACGGCGTACGCTGTTTGCTATGTGGGGGCAGTGCCGGTTTTTGTGGATGCAGACAAAAACACTTGGAATATAGATGTTACTAAGATAGAGGAAAAAATTACACCCAGAACGAAGGCAATCATTCCGGTGCATATCTTTGGGAATCCATGCAATATGGATGCCATAGAAGAACTGGCAAGAAAACATCATCTGTATATTGTGGAAGATGCAGCCGAAGCTCATGGAGCAGAGTATAACGGGCGAAAAGTCGGAAGCTTTTCTTCGATTGGTTGTTTCAGCTTTTTTGCCAATAAAAACCTGACTACCGGAGAAGGTGGAATGGTGGTAACGGATGATGAGCACTTGTATGAGCAGTGCCGGTATTTTAAAAATATGTGCTTTCCGGTAAACGGGCCGCGAAATTACAAGCATGATGACATCGGGTTTAATTACCGCATGAGCAACCTCCATGCTGCGATCGGGTTAGCCCAGGTGGAGAAAGCTAACGAATACCGGGAAATGCGGATTCACAATGCACAGATATATCAGAGAGAACTGAGTGGAATTCCGGGCATCGTTTTTCAGAAGGATGAAGCCAAGAGTAAAAATGTGCACTGGATGAATACGATTGTTTTGGATCCCGGCAAATACGGACGTACAAAAGAAGAATTGATCGCTCACCTTAAAGAAAACGGAGTAGATACCAGGCTTCTTTTTGTAAGCATGGCAAGGCAAAAAGCCCTGCAGGACTATGGGTGTGACTGCTCCGATAAATATCCTGTGACCGATTGGTTGACAGAGAATGGTTTTTATCTTCCCAGCGCATCGAATCTATCCGAGGGAATCATCAAGGAAATTTGCCGGCTGATCAAGGAGTTTTCATCCAAATGAAAATTGGGATTTATTGTAACAACTATAAACCAGAGGATGGTGGAGCCAATACCCTTCTCGGAACCGTGTTAAAGGAGATTAAAGAGCGCGAGGATTTGCCTGACGAATATCTCTTTTTTTACTGTGGTAGCCGGAAAGAACCCTATGAAAAAGTTATAGATGGCTATCATTACTATAATTTGAATCACAATCATCTGGTTCCGCTGGAGTTTGCCAGCAAGGTGACTCGCATTCTGGGGATTGAACTAACGAAGAGATTTGACCGGATCGTAAAACGAGAAGGAATAGATATGGTGTGGTTTTTATCTCATTTTTATGCTTATACGGAACTGCCGAATCTGTTTACTGTTTGGGATCTGGGACATATCACGACATCCTTTCCGGAAGTCAATAAATGGTATATCAAGCGTGGACGTGAATATATGTACCGCAACATGATCCGCAGGGCAACCTATGTGATTACCGGAAATAATACGGGAAAAAAAGAGATCCAGAAGGGGTACAATTGTCCGGAGGAAAAAATACATATCGCAGAGTTTCCGGTATCTTCTTTTTGCTTTGGGAAATCCCAAAAACCTGACTTTGTGACAGATGAACTGTTTTTCTTTTATCCGGCACAGTTTTGGCCTCATAAAAATCACGTGTGTGTGGTGAAAGCGTTGGAGATTTTAAAGAAGCAGTACCACTTGACACCGAAGGTCTATTTTACCGGGTCTGATAAAGGGCATAGAGCATATATCACGGAACTGATCCAACAGGCGGGGCTGGAGAATCAAATAGAAATCACCGGCTTTGTGCCGGATGAAGCACTGAAATACCTTTACGAGAATGCGTATGCTATGATTTTCGCCTCTATGATGGGGCCCAATAATCTGCCGCCTATCGAAGCCTTATTTTTGGGATGCCCGGTGATCATTTCAGGGATAGAGGGACATAGAGAGCAACTGGGAGATAACGCAGCGTTTTTTGACGGAGATGATCCCGCTTCTCTTGCGAAAGTGTTAAAAGATTTTTTGGAATCATCGGAATTAAGGAATCGGTATGCAGAAAAAGCGGATCAGATGCGGCCTGTTCTGGAAGCATATCGCTATATGGATTCCTTTGTTCCTTTGATCGAGAAATTGCGTACACAGATCGGATAAAGGAAGGCTGGTAATTTGATTCATTTTGGAATAGCAGAGCTCTATTGTGGACCATCCGGAAAGTCAGGCTTTTATAATAGTCAGGAAGTCGGACTTGCCAGGGCAATGAAAAAGCGAGGGTACAGTTGTTTTATCTTTTATCCGGCACCGGGGCAGAAAGAGACCACTGAAGAACAAGTGGAAGAGAATATCCGCATCATTCGTTGTCCGGCGAAAAATGTAGGGGTGCATGCTGTATATGATTGGTCAATACTCAAAAAATATGGCATCTCCATATTGCAGATTGATGCGGATAATCAACTGTTTGCGCCCGGCCTGATCCATTATTGCGAAAAAAATAAGATACTTTTTTACACCTATTCCGGAACAGCAGGTTCGGATAGTGGAAATGCAGTAAAGAAAATCCTCATGCATGCGCTGTTTCTGCGAAATGTTCGAAGCTATCGGCAACACAAGAATTTTGTAAAGACGGAACGTGTGAGAGATGCCTTTCTTTCCTTTGGAATAAAGGATGTATCGGTGGCACCGGTAGGATTGGATACACAGATTATTCCGACGATAACTAAGCCCCAGGACCAATTACGAGAAGAACGCTTTATACCCAAGGATTGTACAGCGGTATTATTTGTGGGACGATTGGATCCTTATAAGCAACCGGAAAATTTTGTTATGCTGATGGAGCAGTTACCGGACAACTATTATGGTGTGATGATCGGAAATGGGTCGTTAGCAGAGCACATAGGAGAAGTGATTCGAAATATGGGATTAGAACAGCGTATGCGCTGGATCAAAGCAATCCCTAATGAAGAAATACATGCGTATTATAAAGCATGCGATTTTTTCGTGAATCTTAATGCCCATGAGATATTTGGTATGAGCATCTTGGAAGCTATGTATCAGGGATGTACGACTGTTGCAATGCATGCACCCGGCCCGGACATGATTCTTGAGGACGGGGTATCCGGATATTTGGCAAACAATCTTGATGAAATGAAAAAGATTTTGACCACAAGAGGCCGATTGCAGCGGGAAGTTGTCCGGAAAAGGATAACAGATTGCTTTACATGGGAAAAAGCTGCTTCTTTGTTTGATGAGTGGATAAAAGGAATATGAGAATAGTATGGCTGATGAACTATCCGCCAGAGCAAGTGGTTCGGGCCTGCGGATGGGAAGATAAGGTAATACATGGATGGAATACGACGCTGATTGATTACTTGGTGCAGCTTCCGGAGATGGAATTAACAATCATTTTTCCGCAGCATCATCAGAGAAAAGTGATCCGTGGTACTGCCAACTGTGCAGAGAGTGAGCAGACTCTTTCTTTTATCGGCTATTACGAAACACCTATTCCGGAAACACATTACAATCATCAGACCGAACAGTTATTTCGAATGGAATTACGAGAGATAAATCCGGAGCTGGTTCATATTTGGGGTTCTGAGTATGTCCATACACTTTGTATGGTAAATGCATTCGGTTGCCCGGAAAGAACAGTCATTTCTATTCAAGGGATCATTTCTGCCATAGCAGAGCATTATACTGATGGTTTACCCAAATCGGTTATCCATCATATGACATTTCGTGATTTTATTCGGAGAGATGGAATCGAACAACAAAAGGAAAAGTTTCTTAAACGCGGTGCGTTTGAAAAAGAAGCACTATCAAAGGTTGGGCATGTGGCTGGAAGGACTGACTGGGACTACAAAGCACTAATGAGAATCAATCCCAACCTTCAGTATCATCATGGTAGGGAATTTTTGAGAGACGCTTTCTATGCTGCGCCCAAATGGAACTATGAAACCTGCGAGAAGCAGACTATATTTATGTCGCAGGCAGATTATCCCATTAAAGGTATGCATATAGCTCTTTCCACAATGAAAGCGGTAAAGGCGGTATTTCCCGGAATAAAACTATATTTGGCCGGAAATAATATGTTCCCGATTACAGTTAAGGACAGAATTAAGCAATCTTCCTATTCCAAATATATAGAAAAGTTGATACTTGAATATGGACTGAGCACGAATGTTGTTTTTTTGGGACATCTTACTGAAGATGAAATGATAGAACAATATCTGAAAGCAAATGTTTTTTTGCAGGCGTCTCTGATAGAAAATTCCCCGAATTCTCTGGGAGAAGCAATGATGCTTGGGGTGCCCTGTGTGGCAAGCAAAGTCGGGGGGACGGAATCTATACTGCCTGTTGATGAAACCGGAATGATGTATGAGCCAAAAAGCGTCAATGAGGCAATAAAAGAGATTATAGCCATATTTCAAGGTGGTGAAAAACTCAATATGTTATCGGATCGGCTGAGATTGCATGCCTCGAAGATTTATCAAAGAGAAGAGGGGTATAAAGAATACCTGACCATGTATAGAGAGGTAATGAATAAAAAAGAATGAGCAATAATAAGGTTAGTATTGTTCTGCCGGTATATAATGGGGAACAGTTTTTATCAGAGGCAATAGATAGTATTTTAGCGCAATCGTATAAAGACTGGGAATTGATTATCGTAGATGATTGCTCCACAGATTCGACACCTTCTATTATCGAAGATTATTCAAAAAAGGATGATCGTATTCGATATTATCGGAATGATAGAAACAGGAAATTGCCGGGCTCTTTAAACAAAGGTTTTTCGATGGCTCAGGGGGAGTATTTAACCTGGACGTCGGATGATAATCTCTACAGAGAGAATGCGCTGGAACGGATGGTGACATATCTCGATTCAAACGAGAAAGCAGACTTTGTATATGCAGATTATTCGCAAGTAGATTGTCAAGGGAAGGAAGTCGTAACTATTTGCTTACCTGATGCGGCAATGCTTCCTGTTCAAAATATTGTCGGAGCATGTTTTTTGTATCGTAAAAGCTTAAAAGAGATGGTCGGAGACTATGACGAGAATTTATTTCTGATTGAAGACTATGATTATTGGATCCGGTGTTATTTATCGGGAAAGTTAGCCCATATAAATGAGGATTTGTACTTGTATCGTATACATGAGAAAAGCCTGTCAGCACAAAGAAAGAGTGAAATCATAAGGAAACAGAAGGAGCTGCGGAGCAGATACTACGAATTACTGAGAGATGGTATAAAGGATAAAAAGATACTGGCAGTTTTTTTGTATTCATCGAGAAAACTGGGAGTGCAGCAGGCACCAGCTTTTTGGAAGGCACAGGCAGAGTGCTCTGCTTTTTTTTCGTGTTGGGCTGAACGGGAAATCATATGGCCAATAAAAGCATTTGTTAAGCGTTATTTAGGAATCAAAAAAACTAGTAGTGTGAAGTATTAAAGAATATTTTCAGGAGAAATGCAGGAGCATGGATAAAAACGGGACCAATATCATTTATTTTAATAGAGCAAGAACCTGGATATATGACCATACAATAGAGAAGCCTAATGGAAAAGGAATACACAATTGGGACAGAATGGGCAATGAGGTTTTGCCCAAAAGGCATTATATTCGTTAATTTTTTCGCAAATTAGAAAAGCAGGGATTTAACCTTGATGAGTATGTGCAAGGATATCTTCTAGTTACAATTGGAAGATGCTAGAGGATGGTGCATTTACAATATAATGAGAAAAAGGAATATCCGGATAGGTGTTTTACCAGTGGTGAGACACTGATGAGCCAAAACGATTCTTGTGCTTTGCGTGCGGTTATTTTTCCTAGAAAAGAATAGAGAACAACTGATGTTAGATTATTATTTTTCGTTCATCGTAATAATATTATTGGATATGATTATTGGGTTCTACTTTAATCATACGCATGGAAAAATTGGACTTAAATCTCACTTCTGCATACTAATACTTTTTGGCTTATGCGGCTATTTTATTAATACATCTCTTGGAATATACATTTTTATATGTCTGTTGAGTTCCTGTGAAAACCACTACATTGTAGAGAAATTTTTGCTTAAGAGAGTTGATGTATATATTTCGCATGCGCGATTGAGGATGGGACTATCGGTAGGAATTGTCGCAGTTTTTATTTTTTTAGTTGGTGAACTATGTGGGAACGGTGTAGCTGCCGTTGTGATAGTCTCTAGTTTGTTTATAATAGTAGGACTTGTTGATTATTTTGTTGTTCAATTTAGGGGGCAACATATAGAGATAACCGAGATAGGAGTAGCTACGACAGCTTTTAAAGTGGCTAAAAATTATCATTACAAACTAACCGGGGATGTTATACTGGCAGTTATTACTGCAGTTATAAACTGCATCTGCATAGTAAAAATACTGAATACATATTTTATGATTATGAATATTGCAGAGAGAGTAATTGGCGGTGTAGCTGCTGTTTTACTATTGATTATTCTCTGGACATCACCACTGTTAGGATGGTTGGGGGTGTCTGAAGAAGAGAAAACTGCTGATACTCTTTTATTGCATTGGCTTTTGTACTGTAAAAATATCCCCAAGGAATTATTATCCAAACAGGAAAAGGAAAAAGCAAAAGAAACACTTTGTGCATTTTCTAAGGAGAAAAGTATTGATTCTAACATTGCACAGTTGCCCAATGTTATTGTTGTAATGAATGAATCCTTTGCAGATATGCGTATTTGGGGAAAACTGCGGACAGATACGCAGGTATATGCGTGCCTTGACAAGCGAAAAGAAGAAATGATTTCTATGTGGGCAATTTCTTCTGTACTTGGAGGGGATACAGTATATTCTGAAGCTGAGTTTTTAACAGGGATTTCGGCTAGATTTTGTACGCGAATCCCTTATTCATCCTTTTATATAAAAAATTCTAAAAGTGAAAAACAAGGCATTACCCGTTGGCTGGAGCACTATAATTATGATACTGTAGCAATTCACTCGTATTATCCTGATATGTATCGTCGCCCCATAGCATATCCTGCTTTAGGATTCAGGCAGACTATATTTCTGGACGATTTTCAGGGATATACGGAATTTGGTTCTTATTGTTCTGATTTCAGTCATTATGGGAAAAGTCTTCAAGTACTTAAGGAAAAAAGACATAATCGTCCGCAATTTCAGTTTAATATAACAATGCAAAATCACGGTGGCTACAAAAAAGTGTTTGCTCCTGATGAGAGGGTTCATTTTGAGGATGCACCAGTTGGAAGGTATTTGGAAGCTGAAAATTATTTAACTCTAGTCCGTGAAAGCGACAGGGCATTGGACGATTACTTGAATCAGTTAGAAGAATATGAACAGCCTGTTGTTTTGGCTTTTTTTGGAGATCATCAGCCCTTTTTACCAAATGAGTTCATGGATTATCTTACAGGTGGGGATTATTCGATTAAAAACTTGAATGGAAGCATGCTGCACCAAACAGTTCCCTTATTATTTTGGGCTAACAAGGCATATCGAAAGCGTGAAGAATGGATAGCACTGAAAAAAAAGAATGATAAAAAAACGATAAGCATCAATTTTATATCTTCACTTTTGATGGAATTATGCGGCATCCCTAAATCTGCGTTTATGAAGTATTCGCAAGAGATTAATAGTAGATTCCCTGTAATTACAAAAGCATATATTATTGATTCTGCAGGAAAAGAGATTGAAGAGAAGGATATAGACAGTGAATATGTAGCTTTATGTCGTGTTTTGCTAAGAACGCAAACCGGAGAAATTGATATATGAGAGTAAAAGAATGGATACGGCATTTTCCACGACTGTTTCAGACCATGCATAAGGCGCATCTGTTAGAGATAGCGATGGGATATTATTTAAATAAATATCCGCACATCATTATCAACAGAATTAAGTACACAATAAAAAGAACAGAGCTAGGTGTGGTTGAGAATGAAGCCGCATGGTTAAAAAAAGGAACAATAGTAAAGCATGCAGCTGGGGCTATTAATGGAGATGTTTATACTAATAGTAGAGAAGCATTGAATAACACGATTAAACGAGACTTTTCTATAGTAGAAATGGATTTTAGAAAATGTGAAGACGGAACGATAGTAAGTATACATGATTTGGAAAATGTTAATCTTGGCGCGGAGGCGTTAGAGAATGAAAAAACATTTAAAAGAAGTATATTGTTAGGCAAATATACTCCATTATTGTTGGATGATATCATAAGTATATTGATTGAGACTCCTGGTTTATACCTTATTGTTGATACTCATGGGGAATTAACCATGCTCGATTTGGCTGAGGAAATGATATGCATTGCAAGGAAAAAGAACAACGTGGAGATTTTAAAACGTATCATACTCCAATTGTATCATTTTAGCGATTATTCAAAAATAGAGTCTCTCAGGGCTTTTGATAATATCTTGTTTACTGTTTATAGAGAAAACTATTACCCATGGGATTATGAAGTTATCCTGAAATATTGTTTTAAGTATAAAATACCTGTAGTAGTTATACCGACATCATGGTATTTAGATCAAAAGGTGATTGATGATTTTTCCAAGAGGAATATTAAGCTTTGCGTTCATACTGTAAATAGTTTCGAGCAATATCAATCTCTGATGGAGATGGGTATTCACGGAGTTTATTCAGACGTTTTGTAGATAAGTGATAGGGTAAGGAAGTGTACAATTCTGTTTTTAATAATAATAGCGAAATGAGTGAAGTAAAATTGGCTCCGATTATTATCCCAACGCTAAATAGGATTAATCATTTGAGAAGATGTATTGATTCACTTCTTTTAAGTCCCTTGGCTAAAGATACGGATTTGTTTATTTCGGTAGATTATCCTCCCAGTAAAGTGTATGAGAATGGATATGGAGAAGTAATAGAGTTTGTCAAGGGTTTATCTGGTTTTAAAACTGTATATGCGTTTTTTCAGAACGAAAATTTAGGACCGTATGGTAATTATTTATTTCTTTTGAAGCAAGTGGTGGATAAGGATTACAATACATACATTTTTACCGAAGATGATAATGAGTTTGCGGTCGCCTTTTTAGAATTCATGAACGAATGTTTGGTTAAATATGAAAAGGATGACAGGATTTACGCAATTTGTAGTGGTCGAGATTCATTATTGGAAGAAAAAAAAGATTTATCTAGTGTTGTTTTGCTTCCAATAAGATCACCATATGGCTATGCTACATGGATAACAAAGAATGATTTTATAAGAGACCGTCTTCGCCAAGGATATTTTGACACGATAGGAAGCGATTTTAGGTTATTAAAACTATTATGGAAGACTGATAGACGGGCCTTTTTTTATTTTTCCAGTGATATATTACGAGAAATACCGGCAATGAGAGATAGATTGGGTAACCTTGCAGAGATAGATATGACCGTCCTTATTGTTAGTATCACGACAGGGAATATGTGGTTCCTTTATCCAATTGAATCATTATGTAGAAATTGGGGTTTTGATGGTAGTGGAGTTAATGCTGGTAAATTAAATGACAAAGCGGGGGAACATATTTTGTATAATGGATATCATTATGAAATATGGGGAGATACGGTAGATTATAATCGTTATAGGAGTATATGGGAAAGAGAAAGGAAGAGGGATGTTATATCAAACAAATCAATAATACGAGCATGGTTGATAGTTATGTTAAATTATTGTCGAACGAGGGTAAAATCTTTTTTTATGTTGGGCTGAACGGGAAATCATATGGCCAATTAAAGCAGTTGTTAAGCATTATTTAGGAATCAGAAAAACAAGTAGTGTGAAGTATTAAAGAATATTTTCAGGAGAAATGCAGGAGCATGGATAAAAACGGGACCAATATCATTTATTTTAATAGAGCAAGAACCTGGATATATGACCATACAGTAGAGA
>JAEEGL016948801.1_pt1 | contig 19161 bp, 14 predicted proteins | sample 9134231 | NCBI WGS metagenome assembly JAEEGL01 (sample SAMN16246548, study PRJNA631951) | gut metagenome | biome: gut microbiome; feature: rumen; material: fiber-attached | host: Bos | place: Iran: Karaj | collected 2018-10 | reverse complement strand
GGTTAACGAGTTTCACCTGCCCCATCGCCGAGAAGAGCTGGCGCTGCTCTACGGAGTCGAGGGAATGGTCAACGTGAAGCTCGCCCCGGCCACAGGCGACAGCGCCGCTCGTGACGAGCACTACCTGATAGCCCTGTTCGCGCAGCCAGGCGATTTGGTCAACGAGGGCCGACATGCGGGTGATGTCGAGCTTCCCCCGGTCAGTCGTGAGGACATTGCTGCCCACTTTCACTACAATGCGTCTTCTCATCGTTCGTAATTCTTAATTCATCATCATCATCATCATTATTACTCATAGGAAGCTCGGTGGCTCTTCATTCCGTATTGAGAATTATGAATTATGAATTATGAATTGATTTCTGCAGTCCAGCCTTGAGGCAACGTATCACTGCCGAGTTGAAGGCAGCATGGTCCAGTTCGTTCAACCCTTTGATGGTGATGCCGCCGGGTGTCGTGACCTTGTCGATGGCGGCTTCCGGATGCAGACCCGTCTCGTGGAGCAGGGTGACAGCACCTTGCATGGTCTGCATGGCAATGCGCTTGGCATCGTCGGGATAAAAGCCCATCTCGACGCCTCCTTCAGTCATTGCACGGAGGAATCGCATGACGTAGGCGATGCCGCAACCTGCCATCATCATGCCTGCATTCATCAGTCGCTGGGGGACGACCTTGCACTGCCCTACCCTCTCGAAGAGCTTTGCGGCCTGGTCTGCCTGCTCGGCTTCCTCGACGAAGGTCATGCTCTCGCCGAACTCGGCTGCAATGTTGGGCATGGCATAGACGTCGATGCGGTCGTTGCGAATGCCTGCGGCGACGGAGACGACGAGTTTGCCGGCCAGCTCCGACGCAATCTCCGCGATGACTTGCTCTATGAGCCAGGGCTTCACGGCAAGCAGGACGACATCAGCGCCCTCGACGGCTTTGCGGTTGTCGAGCGTGACGGAGATGCCCGGACATGCTGAGGCGAGGCGGTCGAGCGTCTGCTGCGTGCGGGCAGAGGCCGTGATGTCGGCTGCCATGCCTGCTTTCGCCCACCCTTTCACCAGGGCGCCGCCCATGTTGCCTGCGCCTATGACTGCTATCTTCATGACAGTACGGATTTTAGTTTTGCAATGAAGCTGTCGGCCTCTTGCTTTGTGAGGCAGAGCGGCGGAAGCAGACGGAGGACGTTCGTTCCCGAACAGCCCGTAAAGCAATGCTGTTCGCTGACGAGCTTCGTCCGCGGCTCTTTGTATGGGATATCCAATTCGATGCCAATCATCAGACCTCGTCCGCGGACCTCCACGACATGCGGAATCTGTGCGTCGCGTATGGCCTGCATGAGGTACTCGCCCACCTCGGCAGCATTCTCCACGAGGTGCTCGCTCTCGATCACATCGAGGACGGCGATGGCGCCTGCACAGGCCAGATGGTTGCCGCCGAAGGTCGTGCCGAGCTGACCATAGACGGGCGTGAACTCGGGGCTGATGAGGACGGCGCTCATGGGGAAGCCGTTGCAGATGCCTTTCGCGACGGTGATGATGTCGGGGCGGACGCCGAGGTGCTGATGCGCGAAGAACTTACCGCTGCGTCCATAGCCGCATTGTATCTCGTCGCAAATCAAGACAGTATTGTACTTGTGGCAAAGCTGCTGCAACTGCTGCAGGAAGTCGGCCTCGACCAGTCGGATGCCGCCCACGCCCTGTATGCATTCCACGATGCAGGCGCAGACGTCGCCCCGCTCTATCTCAGCCTTCCAGGCCTCGATGTCGCCCAGCGGGAGGTAGGTGACGTGGCCGTTGGCATTGACGGGCGCAATAATCTTCGGATTCGCCGTCACTTCTACGGCCAGCGATGTGCGCCCGTGGAAGGCTTTTTCGAGAGAGAGGATGCGCGTCCTGCCGTTGTAGAACGACGCGAGTTTCAATGCGTTCTCGTTCGCTTCAGCACCGCTGTTGACGAGGAAAAGGCTGTAGTCCTCGTATCCGCAGGCTTTGCCGAGGCGTTGCGCGAACTCGCGTTGCAAGGGGTTTTGCACGGAGTTGCTGTAGAAGCCGAGTGTCTGCAGCTGCCGCGTCATGGCCTCTATGTAGTGGGGATGGCAATGGCCGATGCTGATGACGGCATGGCCGCCGTAAAGGTCGAGGTATTCCTGTCCCTCGCTGTCCCAGACGGTGCAGCCCTTGCCGCGGGCGATGGTCACATCCATCAGGGGATATACGTCGAAGAGTTTCATAGATTATTATTTCGTTATTGCGTTATAACGTTATGACGTCATTACGGGTTGTTTCGTCATTACGAATCAGAAGGCAGAGGCTTTCAGTCGCAGGCCCTCGCTCTCGTCGAGGCCGAACATGAGGTTCATGTTCTGGACGGCCTGCCCTACGGCTCCCTTCAGGAGGTTGTCGATGCAGGAAATCATGAGCAGTTGGTCGGCGTACTTCTCCACATAGACAACCGCCTTGTTCGTGTTGACGACCTGCTTCATGTCGGGACTCTTCTCGACGAAGTTCGTGAAGGCAGCGTCGCGGTAATAGTCGGCATAGAGCCGCTGCACGTCCTCGATGGGGAGGTCGCACTTGGCGTAAGCCGTGACGAAGATGCCGCGCGTGAAACAGCCTCGCTGAGGTATGAAGAGGACGCGCCCTTCGTAACCCGGGCACAGCTCCTGCACGGTCTGGTTGATTTCCAGCAAGTGTTGGTGCGTGAAGGTCTTATAGACGGAGATGTTGTCGTTGCGCCATGAGAAATGGGTCGTAGCGCCGGGCTTCTGCCCTGCCCCCGTGCTGCCGGTGATGCCGTTTACGTGGATGTCGCCGCTGATGATGCCAGCCTTCAGCGCGGGCAGCATGGCGAGCTGGATGCAGGTAGCGAAGCAGCCCGGGTTGGCGAGGTGGAGGCACCCTTTTATCAAGGAGCGGTGCGTCTCCGGCAAACCGTATACGAAGTCGTGCCCATCGGCAATGCGGAAGTCCTGCGCCAAGTCGATAATCCTGACGCTTGCTGGTATCTCATGCTCCTGCAAGAACTGCCGGCTCTTGCCGTGACCAAAGCAGAAGAAGACTACATCCACTTGGTCGAAGGGCATCTCCGAGGTGAAGCAGAGGTCGGTCTCGCCGAGCAAGCCCTCGTGCACCTCGCTGACGGGATTGCCGGCATTCGACTCGCTGTTGGCAAAGACGATTTGCGCCTGCGGATGCCCCAGCAGGACCCTGATCAGTTCGCCGCCAGTATAGCCGGCGGCTCCAAGTATTCCTATTCTTATCATTACAATCAATTTTATCTCTCAACAAGGGGTGCCTCATAGCGCCTCGCGAGGGAACTGAAAATCCTACAGCAAGGAAAGGCCGATGCTACAGCAAGGAAAGGCCGATGCTACAGCAAGGAAAGGCCGACGCTACAGCAAGGAAAATCCGACGCCTCGCGTGGGGTCTGCCGGCGCCCCGTTTATCTCTTCTCGTCGGGATGAGCCAGATAGTAGGCTCTGAGCGCAGTGGACGTCACTTTGATGAAGCCCTTCGCGTCCTCGCTTGTCCAGGCCTTCGCCGTCTCGCCGTATTCGCCGAGCTTGTTCTTCACGAGGTCGTTGGGACTGTCAACGCCGACGGTCTGGAAGCAGAGCGGACGCAACTCCAGCGTCACCTCGCCGGTCACGTTCCGCTGACTGCTCAGGAGCATCGCTTCGATGTCGGGCATGACGGGCTCCAGATATTGGCTCTCGTGGAGGAACATGCCGTACCAGTTGGCCACTTGCTCTTTCCAGTACTGCTGCCACTTGGAGAGGGTGAACTTCTCGAGATATCGGTGAGCGCCGATAATCAGCATGGGTGCTGCCGCCTCAAAGCCGACGCGGCCCTTGATGCCAATAATGGTGTCGCCCACATGGCAGTCGCGACCGATGCCGTAACGCGCGCCAATCTCCTCCACTTTCTGTATCGCCTTGATTTTGTCGTCGAAGCGTTCGCCGTTGACGGAGCATATCTCGCCCTTCTCGAAGCCTATCTTGAGGAGCTCCGGGCCCTCGGCCGTGGGGTGCTTCAGGTAAGCGCTCTCGGGCAGACCCTGTTTCGAGTCGAGAATCTCGCCGCCGCAGATGCTCGTGCCCCACAGGCCGACGTTGTAGCTGTACTTAAGTTTCGTGAAGTCTGCGAAGTAGCCGTTCCGGTTGAGATAGTCCACCTCCTCCTGTCGCGAGAGATTGCCGTCGCGCGTCAGCGTGATGATTTCCACGCCGGGACACATCACGAGGAAGGTCATGTCGAAACGAATCTGGTCGTTCCCCGCGCCGGTCGAGCCGTGGGCAATGGCCGTAGCGCCTATCTCTTTGGCATAGCGCGCAATGGCCAATGCCTGGAAGATGCGCTCGCTACTCACCGAGATGGGGTAGCAATTGTTGCGCAGCACATTGCCGAAGACCATGTACGTGAGCGACTGATCGTAATACTCCTGCGTCACGTCGAGGGTGACGTACTGCTTCGCACCCAATTTGTAGGCGTTCTCTTCGTTTGCCTTGAGCTGCTCCGCGCTGAAGCCGCCGGTATTGGCACAAGCCGCATAAACCTCGTATCCCTTTTCCTTTGCCAGATACATCACGGTGTAGCTGGTATCCAGTCCGCCACTGAAGGCTACTACTACCTTTTTCATTTCCATTTTTTATATGTATGAACTTTGAACTCTATAACTATGAACTATGGACTATGAACTATGAACTCTACTCTATTCCGCGCAGGACGAGCGTCCGCATGACGTCCTTGATGACCTCGAGCGACGTCGGCTCGCCGTGGTGCTTGTCTGGGTCCCACAGCATCCCCGTGCAGACGCAGAACTTGCGCTGCTTGGCCTCGAGGATGTCGTGATTGATGCAGCCCTGACACCCGTGCCAGAAGGCGTCGTCGTCTGTCAACTGATTGAAGCTCACGGGCACATAGCCGAGAGCCGTATTCATCTTCATCACGGCATCGCCACTCGTCAGGCTGAATATCTTGGCATGAGGCCAGCGCAGACGGGCCAGCGTGAACGTGTAGTCCTTAATGCGTTTCGCAACGCCCAGTCCCTGATAGTCGGGGTGAACGATGAGGCCGGACGTCGTGACGTAATGCTTGTTGCCCCACGTCTCAATATAACTGAAGCCGACGAATGTGTCGCCGTGCAAGGCCAATACTGCCTTACCCTCACGCATCTTCGTCGCTACATACTCATGGGTTCTTTCTGCAATGCCCGTGCCACGCTTGCGGGCAGCTTCGCGAATGGTTTCAATAATCGTGTCAACATACACCTCATGCTCGGCATCAGCCACCAGCACGCGGATGTCTTCACTCTTTATGTCTTTCATTTATCCTTTGTCTCCTAATATATATAATAATGTATAGTGAATAAACTTTTTTCCTTAGTCCCAGCCCGAAGGATTCAGAGGGAAGGCCCTTACGTTAACTTCGGGAACATGTCGCGAATGATGAAGCCGGCCTCCTCCCTGTCAACGCCTTCGGCCAGCACAACAATGACGGTGTCGTCGCCAGCCACAGTGCCGAGGAAATTCGGGTGCTTCAGGTTGTCAACGTCATAGGCCACCATGCTGGCGTGCCCAGGTGGCGTGTGCACGACCATCAGGTTGCCAGAGAAATTGAGTCGCCATTTCGTCTGGTTGATTTCTTCAAGCGTGGGCACCGGCTCGAACTGTCCCTCGCGAGGCAATGCATAGACGCTGAGGCCGCTACGCACTCGCACTTTACTAATCCTCAGCTGCTTGAGGTCACGGCTCAGCGTGGTCTGAGTGCTGATGAAGCCTTCCTCCTTGAGCTCCTTGAGCAACTCTTCCTGACTCTCAAGGCTGTTCATGCTCACGATTTTGCGAATGGCTTGCAGTCTCGCCTTTTTATCTAACTTCTCCATATTAGTGAGTTTTGTAAGTTTGTGGGCACAAAGGTACAACTTTTTATGCAAACAATCACAATTTTCTGCGCATAATATGCGCTTCCCTACGCTTTTTTTCGCATAGGGCTACGTTTTTGCCTGCATATTACATCTTATTCCGCGATAACACGAAGCTGCACAAGTTCAATCTTCGTTGTCGTCTTCTTCGTTACTTTAAACTCCCACGAACCGATTCTGACAGGTTCGTTGAGCTTGGGGAAGTTCTGGAATTCGTGAAGGATTAGTCCGCCGACGGTCAAGTACTCGTCACTCTCGGGCAAATCCAGGTCAAGGAGCTCGTTGGCCTGAGCTATCTCGAGGCGCCCCGAAAGCAGATACTCGCCCGGACCCGTCTGCCGCGCCGTGTAGTTCTTACTGTCGTGCTCGTCCTCTATCTCACCAAAAATCTCCTCCACCAAGTCCTCCATCGTGACGATGCCACTCGTGCCGCCGAACTCGTCCACGATAACCGCCATCGAGCGCTTCTGGTTGATGAAGATGCCGAGTAGCTTTTGGGCGTTCATCGTCTCGGGTACGATGGAGACTTCGTGGATGTGGCGCGTCCAGTCCTCACCTTCGGCCAGGCGGAACATCTCGACTGTGTGGATGTAGCCCACGATGTCGTCGATGTCCTCCTTATACACGATAATCTTGCTGTGCCCGCTTTCCACGAACTGCGTCCTCAGCTCTTGCAGGGAGGTGTCGACGGAAACGGCGGTTATCTCGGTACGTGGCACGATGCAGTCCCTCACCTTGACCGAGCTGAAGTCAAGTGCGTTCTGGAAGATTTTCACCTCATCCTCGATGGCTTCGTCGTCGGTGGCCTTGTCGATGTTACTCTGTATGAGGTAGTCGAGGTCCTCGCGGGTGAAGGTCTTCTCGGGTGTGGCCTTCTTCACTTTCTTGCCTGCCATCCACAGCAGCGACTTGCCGAGCGAACTCGTGAATTTGCTGACGGGCCACAGGACGATGTATATAATATAAGCGGGCAAGGCGAAGATGCGCATCATCCTATTGGGGTTGATGCGGAAGAGTGTCTTTGGGATGAACTCGCCCGTGACGAGGACGATGAGCGTGGCTATGATAGTCTGCAGGAACAGACACAGAGGCTCGTTGTTACAATTGCCGTCGGGACTGTGTATGCCAAGCGGTATGAGGATGAGACTGCTGACTATGCGTGCCATGAGGATACCATAGACGACGAGCGCGATGTTGTTTCCCACGAGCAGGGTCGATATGAAGCTGTTGGGGTGGCGATAGAATGTGTCGATGAGCCGCGCCGCAAAGCCTTGCTCCTCCCTGTCCATCTCGAAGCGCAGCTTGCTCGACGAGACGAAGGCTATCTCCATTCCCGAGAAGAAGCCCGAAAGCATGAGGATGACGATGGTTGCTATTATGGTCGAGGAGTCTATCATCGGGCGGTCGGTTCGGTTTCTTGTACGGGGAAGGTTCCCACTGAATTGAGGACGGAGTACTTCGTCATCTGTTCGTTACTGTAAAAGTGTGTGCCTTCGAGTTCGCGGTCAGGCGTCGTGATGTGCATGTACTGGTAGTTCCACATCTCATGTTTGTCGAGGTCCCAGAAGAGCTCTTCGGTGCGGAAGACGTCGCCGTTGACGTTGCGCACCACTACTCTGCCGCGCAGTTCCCAGAGCTTTTGCTTGTGCAGATATGCCGTGTCGGACTGCACGAAGAGATCAATATGAAACTTCTCGTCGAAGCGTTCCATGAGCATTCCCTTCATGAACTTCCAGGTGGGCTGTGCGCCGTTCTCGCCGTTGTAGATGTCCCACTCCTCGACGACCATGTGGTAGCGCATCACGCCGCTATCGCTGATGAAGGTGTTGATGCCTGTTGAGTGCATGAAGAGCAACGAGTCCTTGGCGCTGATGGGTTCTGCCAGGTGCTCCACTTCGCCTGCACAGCCGAACGACAATAATATCAGGGAAAAGAAAATGGAAAACAGAAAAAGTTTCTTTCCTTTCATTACTTGATGCGTTTCTTGGCGTTTGAGGCCCTGATGCCTAACCTTTAGTCCCTAATCCCCTATCTTTAATCCCGGATTTCCCTGCTTATTCGATCTTGTACTTCACGAACCAGCGTTCGTTGAACGTCATGCCGAGATTGATGAGCAGATAGTCTTCCTTCACCATTCCCGTGCCGCCGGCGGAGCGTCTGAGCCAGCTGAAGCCGACGTTCACGACCGAACGGTTGTTGAGTTTGTTCGTGATGGGCAAGCCGACGCCTGCGCCCATGCGGAATTCCACGGGACCATTCTGTCCGTTTATCTTGAAGAGGGGCGTCGAGAAGTTCATGCCGGCGCGGTACTGTATGCGCTTCAGGTAGGACTTCACGAACGGGTCGGGGGTCCACTGGACACCAAGGGCGAACTTCGTCATGTCTTTATAGAAGCCTTTTGCCGGCACGTAGTCGTTCCCCTTCTCTGCTGGGACGTGGCATTTGCTCCACAGCTCGTGGCGGACATCGAGAGCCAGCAGGAGCGTGTTCTTGTGCTGCCAGGCGGCGCCGAGGCCGAAGGTGTAGGGGATGTCGAAGGGCGAGGAGGCGATGGCCACCGTGTCGAGCGACACCTCGAGTGCTGCGTCCTGAGCTATCTTGTGACCCAGGCCGACCGTCGCGCCGAGGTTAAGCCAGTCCTGCGGCGTGAGGCGGACGGGGTACTGCAGACCGAAATCGAGCTTGTAGGTCTTGAGTGAGGCGCGGCTGATCTTGGTGACGTTATTGTACGCGGTAGATGTCTGGCCGCCTTCCATGAAGACAGAGATGATCTGATGATCGTACTGTCCCCAGAGGAGGCTTGCGTTCATGCCGACCGAGATGTTGCGAAACGCCCTCCATCCCAAGCCGATGTAGGCCTGGTTCAAGCCGCCGCTGCCGTCGTAGGCAGTAGAGGCCGTGATGTCCTGCGTCGTGTTGTAGTCGTTGCTGACATGTTGGTTGAGCGAGGAGAAGCTGTATCCGATGGCCGTATATGGCATGACGCCGACGGCCAGGCCAAGCCTCTTGCCCACGTGCATGCCGGCATGGACGTAGTCGAGCGACGCGTTGTTGGTCCCAACCCTTGTCGTGCCCTGGCACATCTTTCCGAACGAGGCCTTCATTCCCACATCAAATATGAGGCTCAGCGAGTCGATGGCGGAGTAAGATGCGGGGTTGGCCGTGTTGATGCGATTGCCGATGCGGACGCCGATGCCTGCACCGCCCATCGAGCGGTTGAAGCCGTTCGACTGCTCGACAGGCAAGCCAAGCCCGAAGCGCGAGTATGAGGAGTTCGTGCTGCTCATCTGGGCCAGGCCCCTCAGACAGGGGACGAGGAGCAGCAGGAGCACAAGGACCCTATGATTCTTCCTTTTCAATTCTGCATTCTTCATTATAATCAAGTATCTTGTTCAGTCCTCTCGGCACGAGATACCTGTCCGAGAAGATGATGTTCTTGATGTTCGTATCGAAATTGATATGGTCACCGCCGGTCAGGAACACCTGCAGGTGGGGGAACTTCGAGCGCATGGACTTGATGTATCCCTCTATTTCGTACTTCATGCCCCTCAGCACGCCGCTGCGGATTGCCGTCTCGGTGCTGTATCCCATACCGGGGACCTCGCCTTCTGCTTCGACAAGGGGGAGGCGCGCGGTGAATTCGTGGAGGGCTCGCAAGCGCATCTGCATGCCCGGGGCTATGTTGCCGCCCCAGTAGTTGCCGCGTGCATCGATCACTTCGTAGGTGATGCAGGTGCCGGCGTCGATGATGAGGAGGTCGGTGGCGGGCTTCAGCGAGCTGGCTCCGATGACGGCGGCCAGGCGGTCGCTGCCCAACGTCTCGGGCGTGCGGTAACGATTCGAGATGGGGACCGGCGTGCCGGGCGAGAACCTGAGCAGCGTGAACTGCAGACGGCCCAGGGCAGCCTCCTCGCCCGCTGTCAGGTCGCGAACAGAGCCCACAATGCCTCTGCTGAATTGATGCTTGTGTACGAAATCGTCCAGCCCCGTGAGGTCTCCGCTCTCAGAACGTATCACATCGACTGGGTCGTCACCCTGGAAAGCCACCATCTTAGTGACGGTGTTTCCTATGTCTATAATCAATTTCACGGGTGCAAAGATACGACTTTTAATTCATAAATCATAATTCGCAGTTCACAATTACGGCTTTTTACGTATTTTTTGCAATTGTGTCAGTCGAGATAGCAGGGGAAAGAAGTCCTGACGACACGTCATCGCGGTCCTGACAACACGTTGTAAGGATGCCAGCAACACGTTGTCAAGGCCCTGACATCACGATGTGATTTTCAACGCCACAGCAGGGGACCCCTAACCCCCTTTAGGGGGAATTCAACGCCACAGCAAGGGACTTATTGGCCTTATTAGCCTTATTGGCCTTATTCGCCTTATTAGCCCCCTAACCTCCTTTAGGGGGAATTCAACGCTACAGCAAGGAAAGCCCGACGCTACAGCAAGGAGCTTCCGATCCCACATCAAGGAACTTCCGACGCTACAGCAAGGAACTTTCGACGCCTCTGCTCGAATGCCCTCATGCAGCCTGATAAAATATTCAATTTTTAATTTTCAATTTTCAATTTTTATTCCTACCTTTGTCCCCTGAAAACTAAAAAACAACCGTTATGAAGCAGCGACTGGAATCACTGGATGCTTTGCGGGGCTTCGACCTCTTCTGCCTCGTAGCCCTCTCCGACATATTGGAGGAACTGCATGAAGTCATCGACAAACCCTGGATGAACAGACTGATGGAGAACTTCACACACAAGCCGTGGGAAGGTTTTTCTGCATGGGACCTCGTCATGCCCCTGTTTATGTTCATGGCGGGTGTGGCGATACCGTACTCTCTAAGACGCACCCCCAGCACCTCCCTCACAGGGAAGGGAGAAGCGCATCAAGAACCCTCTCCCTTTAAGGGAGGAGACGGGAGGATCTACTGGCGCCTGTGTCGCCGCTTCCTCCTGCTCTGGCTCTTCGGCATGATGGTTCAGGGAAACCTCCTCGCCCTCGACCCGCAGCGCATCTATCTGTTCACAAACACCTTGCAAGCCATTGCCGTCGGCTACCTCTTCAGCGCAATCATCTACCTGCATACAGGCTGGAAGACGCAGATAGGCATAGCCGTCGGCCTCCTGCTCACGTTCTGGGGCGCGATGGAATGGGTGACGATAGGCGGCTTCGGCGGAGGCGACTACACTCCTCACGGCAATTTAGCCGAAGGAATCGACTCGATGGTGCTCGGAAGGTTTCGCGACACCGCCCAAGTCATCGACGGAGAAGTGGTCGTCAATCCGCACTACACCTACACCTGGCTGCTGAGCAGTCTGAACTTCATCGTGACGGTCTTGAGCGGCGTCCTTGCAGGCGAAGTGCTCAGAAGCAGCATGAAGCAGGGCCGCAAAGCCGTCATGCTACTCGCCGCAGGCGCAGTCCTCGTGGCGCTCGGCTGGACGTGGGACATCGTCCATCCCGTCATCAAGCACATCTGGACGGGTTCCATGGTGTTCGTCAGCAGCGGATACTGCCTGCTGCTTATGGGTCTCTTCTACTGGTGGATCGACTGCCGTGGCCACAACCGTCACCTCACCTTCCTCAAGGTTTACGGCATGAACAGCATCACGGCTTACGTCGTCAGCCACGTCGTCAGCTTCAAGAGCATCTCGCGCTCGCTCTTCTTCGGCCTCGAGCAATACGTGGGCGACTACTACGACACCCTAATCCAACTCAGCAACTGCACGATTCTCTTCCTTATATTATATATAATGTATAGGAACCGAATATTTTTGCGAGTATAATTGGATTTGGGAACAGGGATTAGGGAACAAAAGGAGCCGATTTATGACACTTTTCGCTCCTTAACAGAAAAAATCTCTATACTCTAATCCCTAATCTCTAATCTTTATTATATCTTTGCGCCCGAAAAACTAAAACTGTACACTATAAACAACTCAAATGAGAAGCTTTACTCAATTTTTCAGGTTGCTATTGGCATCTTGTGCGTGTCTGATAGTGACCGCAGGTTGGTCTAAGACCGAAGTGTATGTGCAGACGGCTGGGACGCTGTCCTCGCTGATTTCAACTTCCGAAAAGGAACTGAAAGTGACGGGTGTCATCAACGGCTCCGACATCAAGTTCATCCGCCAACTGATAAACTCAGGGAAAGTGAGCATTCTGGACTGGTCGGAAGTCGGCATTGTGGCTGGCGGCGAGGCCTACTTCGAGAGCTATACGACAACAGACAACACGATTGGCGAGAAGATGTTCCAGGAATGTTCCGGGCTGCAGCAGATTGCCTTACCTATGACATTATGGAAAATCCAGGGCGACGCCTTCAAGCAGACGGGACTGACGTCGATTGACATCCCCTCGAGCGTGAGGGAGATTCTGAACTCGGCTTTTTGCTATTGCAACTCCCTCTCGACCGTTGTCATCGGCGAGAATGTGATGACGATAGACGGTGGCCTGTTCTGGGGCTCTAACGTCAAGGAGGTGTTCATGAAGCCCATCAGCGTTCCCAACCCTCCCAAACCTGCCTATCTCTTCTCTTCGAGCCCCAAAATCTATGTCTATTCGGAGGCTCTGAGCGACTACAAGAAGGCGGGCTGGAGCGAATACGGCACGCTCTACGGGACGCTGGAGAACTACTATCCGAGGGATGCTGAGGACGATAGTGTGAGCGAGTTGTGCCAGGACTTTTTCGAAGATGCAGCCTGCACTCAGCTCAAAGCCGAATATCAGCAGATGGGCGACGAGGAACTGACATCGGCCTTCACCCAAGCAGGGATGCCGGAATATATGGTCAGCATTGCCCTCAAGATAAAGAACGAGGCTTGGGCGGCCTACGAGAAGGAGTTCCGCATCCACAGCTACAAGCCCTATAGCGACGCCATAGATTGGAACGACAAGTTGTGGATTGGTGCTGCCTGCTATGCTGGCAATCCTACGGGCATTCTCTGCCAGTCGTATTCCGACAAGCTCTATGTCTTTGTGGATAGCGACGTTCCCTCCGATGCTACGCTCTACATAGTGGGTTGCGGCTTCGACCAGGAGATTTACCAGAAGGGAGGTCGGAAGCTGAAGAAAGGTCTGAACGTAGTAGAGGGCGAGTCGGACAAGCTCTACTACATTCTATATACGGCAGATACGAAGTCCGTGACCAAGCGCTTGGACGAGTGGCCCGATATGAAGATACATATCGAAGGCGGAAAGGTTGAAGGCTACTACGACGCTTCGCGCCATACAGATGCCGACTACAAGGCTCTGCTCGCCGGTGCTATTCATTCGAACTTTGTCCTGAAAGGCAAGCATACCATCATGAACGCCTGGACATCCATACTCAAAAACAAATGTCCGAACAAGATTGCCAAGGCCGTTGAATGTACCGACAGCGTTTCCGTATGGGAAAAGTACCTCTTCGGCATCACCGAGGCTGTTGCCAACGGAGAAAAGGCAGGGGCTCCTTACTTTCTGACAGGAGGCGACGCCTTCTATCCGGGCTATTTCAACAATCCCACATACTTCGATTGCAATGGCGGGACTGCCGTAGCCTTTGCCAGAGCGTTTGGCGTTCATTTCTCGCAAGGGCCAGCCGAGAATGTATTATGCTGTATTCCAGGCGAATACAACGAGAATGCCATTTCGCACGAGTTCGGACACCAGCTCCAAGCTCCTATCAACTTGGAAGGCACAACAGAAGGCAGCAACGACCTCTTCACCTTGCTTTGCCACTTCCTCATGGGCTGGCAGGCAACTACGGGCAGGCCTTTGAGCTTTACCATGCAGAAATTCGCAGAACACGAGCCCTTCTATTGGCGAGGACCAGACTATAGCACCCTCCGCATGTACTATTCGCTCTACCTCTATTATCATCAGGCACAGAAGAATACCTCTTTCTATCCCGAACTCTTCAAGGAACTTCGTAAAGACAAAATCCAGACTTATGGCGCAAATACCAACAACTCTGGTTTGAAGTTTGTAAAGAAGGTGTGTAAGATTGCTCAGGAAGACCTTACTGACTTCTTTACCGCGTATGGCTTCTTCGAGCCTGTGAGCAACCGTTACCTGGATTGCTACGGAGACCACTATGTAACGGCTACGAAGGCGGGCATAAATAGCGCGAAGAAGAACATAGCCCAATACCCCGAGAAGAATCGCGTGATTCTTTTCATAGAGGACCGCGTGGAAAACATTCCCACCACAGACTTTATGACAACAGCGGGAGGGCAGCGGTCTTATCGCAACTGGGAGAAAGTAGGCCAATGCGGAGATGTGGGACAGTTCACCAGTTATCTGCCAGGAGCATGTGAGCCTGCGAACTATACTTATCTAAGAGCCGACACGCTCGTTGCCTGTGAAGGTACAGGAGGTGTTGGTTTCCTGATGCTCGATGCTAACGGCGATTTCGCATACGCTTCCAATTGCAAGAATTTCTGCATTCCTTCAAGTATTGGCCGTATTGGTGTGGACTTTACGCTCTATGCCATAGATGCCGACGGCACAATGCACGAGGTTACAAGAGCCAACGGCGGCGAGGAAAAAGTCAATCTCCCCTCTGGCGGAAGACTGAAGGCCATACTTGCCACTACGCCATCCTCAGACCAGGTCATCAAGCTCGCCATCAGTGGAAAAATACACGGAAAGGACATCAAGTACTTGCGTCAGCTCATCAATGAGAACAACCTTGTTTCAATAGACCTTACGCAAGCACAAGTTATTACTAACACAACTTTTGAATATTACACGAAGGATAGCAAGAAATACTATACATCTGCCAACACCATAGGCGACTATGCCTTCTATGATCTCAACAAGCTAACCTCTATCCAATTGCCACTCTCTATTACCAAGATTGGCGAGAGTGCTTTCGACAGGTCCGGCCTGAAGTTGATTGTGATACCCAACAAAGTGACATCAGTTGGAGTTTGTGCCTTTTCTTCCTGTGATTTATTGACTACAGTCGTTATCGGTAAGAGTGTGCACGAGATGGGCAGAGGTTGTTTCTGGGGCTCTGGTGTCAAGGACGTTTATGCCCAGCCGCTTACCCCGCCAAACGTCAGCGATTATTTGTTCGGCAGCAAGCCCACAATTCACGTCTATGCAAACGCTCTTGAAGCCTACCAGAACTCACGATGGGCAGAATATGGCACGATAGTCGGCGACCTCACGGATGACATCATCGATGGCATTCAAGAGATTTACGAAGAGCCTGATACATGGAGCGACTTGGAGGAGAATACTCCTGTCTATGACCTCATGGGCAGAAGAGTTGCAGACATGAAGCCCGGCAGAATTTACATCAGGAATGGCAAAAAAACACTATTCAGCAAGCACTAACTAACTGATAGTCAATTGCAGTTCTTTAACCTTGCCCTTAATAACGGCACACGCTTTTCTACGGAAGCGTATGCCGTTATGTTATTTTGTATCGATTTGTATTATGTATCGGAACAGGATATTTTGAGAGTATAATTGGATTTGGGAACAGGGATTAGGGAACAAAAGGAGCCGATTTATGACACTTTTCGCTCCTTAACAGAAAAAATCTCTATACTCTAATCCCTAATCTCTAATCTTTTTTATATCTTTGCGCCCGTGTTTAAAAGATTCGCCATATTCTTGCTCCTATTGCTCTCGACGTTGGTCGGCATCCAAAAGTCGATGGCTCAGGAGGACAGCATACGCGTGACGCTCCTCACCTGCTCGCCAGGGCCGGAGGTCTACTCGCTGTATGGCCACACCGCGCTTCGCGTGCAAGTGCCGGACGACAGCCTCGACGTCGTCTTCAACTACGGCGTGTTCGACATGTCGAAACCCTTCTTCGCATGGCACTTCGTGCTTGGGCAGACCGACTACATGGTGATGTCCATCCCCTGGCAATACTTCCCGAAGGACTACGAGATGCGAGGCTCGAGCATCACCGAGCAGGAGCTGAACCTGACGCGTGCCGAGGCCAGCCGCCTGCTCGGCAATCTCATTGAAAACTGCCTGCCCGAGAATCGCAGGTACCGATACAATTTCCTTTATGGCAACTGCACGACGAAGGTGCGCGACATGGTGGAGCAAGTCGTCGTGGGTAGCATCCAGTACCCCGACTCGTTGCCTCAGCAGACCGCTCGCGAGATTCTGCATCAGTACACGGCCGGGCATCCGTGGGCTCAGGATGGCAATGACCTCCTGCTCGGCGCCGAGGTGGATACGGTCATGTCCGAGCGGGCAGCGATGTTCATCCCCTATAACATGATGCAAGCCTTCGACGGGGCCTTCATCCGCAATGCCAAAGGCGACATGCGTCCCCTCGTCAGGAGCAGGAAAGTCATACTGGAGGCCAACCCCGCCGCCCCGCTAGCAGGAGGGAAAGCCGGCGCTTCGCCCTCGCTCCTGGACAGCTTGGCCGGGAGGTTCTCACCCCTGCAGGCAACCTTTGCCTTTGGTGGCCTCTGCCTCTTCATCATGTTGCTCGAGGTTTGCTTCAAGTCGCGTTTCTGGTTCTGGGACGTGCTGCTGCTCCTCCTGCAAGGTTTGGCAGGCACCCTCCTCGCCTTCATGTTCCTCTTCTCAGAGCATCCCGCGGTGGACAGCAACTGGCAGGTCTGGTTGCTCAACCCCTTATATCTCGTCGGCATTCCTTTTGTCATAAAATCTGCCACACGAAGCAAGACAAACGCCTGGTTTAGCGTCTATTTTTCCGTTTTGGCACTATTCTTGTTATTTTGTCCGTGGATACCGCAGGTATTTGCAAAAATAACCGTACCTTTGGCATTGTGTTTGCTCACAAGACCCGTCAGCTACTATCTCGTGAAGGATAAAAAGGGGAAAGGCGAAAGGTTGAGAAAAGCGAAGCGTAACAAAAGGTGAACATTTGATGGTAAATAGATACAGACTGCTTTCCTCGCTCATCGTGCTGCTTGCCGTGACGAGTTCCAACGCTCAAGAGGCGCCGGGGGTGCCCTCTTTGGTAGTGAACATCGTCATCGACCAGTTGCGCAGCGACTACCTTGACGCCTTCACGCCTCTCTACGGACAAAGGGGCTTCCTTCGCCTCAAGGAGCAAGGCCGCTTCTATTCGCAGGCGGAGTATCCTTTCAGCTCGCCCGATCCGGCCTCGGCTATGGCATGCCTGATGACCGGCACGAGTCCCTACGCCAACGGCATCGTGGGGGATCGGTGGCTCGATAGGCAGACGCTGGTGCCCGTCTTCTGCGTGGACGACGAGACCTACCCCGGCATACATACCGACGAGAAGTCTTCGCCCAAGCATCTCGCCGTCTCGACCATCGGCGACGAACTGAAGGTGTCGTCCGAAGGGAAGAGTGTCGTCTATTCCATCGCGCCGACTCGCGAGACCGCCATTCTCGGTGCAGGCCACGCGGGCAACGGTGCCTTCTGGCTCGACGACTGGACGGGCAAGTGGGCCACTACGTGCTACTACGACGATTATCCCAGTTGGGCGACGGACTACGACGTGCGCTCTTCGCTGGAGAGTCGTATCGACAACATCCAGTGGAAGCCTCTCAACGAGCAGGTCGAGAACTTCCATTACTTCGTCTCTGACAAAGGAAAGGTCAAGGCTTTCAGTCATAAGTTCAAGTCGAACCGCAAGTACCGCGAGTTCAAAGCTACAGCCTGCGTCAACGACGAGGTGAACCTCTTTGCCAAGGAAGCCATCGAGAAGGCGGGCCTTGGCGCAGACGCCGTCACCGACATGCTGACGCTCACCTACTATGCGGGCGCTTACGACCACCAGTCCGCCTCGCAGTACGGCATGGAGCTGCAGGACACGTACGCCCGCCTCGACCGTCAGCTCGAGGACATCTTCGACTTCGTGGAGCAGAAGGTGGGCATCGACAAGACGCTTTTCATCGTTACCAGCACCGGCTACTTCGACTCGGAGGAGCAGATGGATCTGAGCAAGTACCGCATCCCGACGGGTGTCTTCTCCATCACCAAGGCGAAGGCGCTGCTCAACATGTACCTTATCGCCGTCTATGGCCCTGGTGACTACGTCGAGACCGCCATCGACAATCAGCTCTACCTTAACCTCAAGCTCATCGAGAACCGCAATCTCAACCTGACAGAGGTGCTGGACCGCTGCAGCGCGTTCCTCATACAGCTGAGCGGCGTGAAGGATGTCTACACGAGTCAGCGGCTGTCGCTCGGCGCCGGCACACCAGGCATCAGCAAGCTCCGAAACGCATACAACCCGAAATGCTCGGGCGACATACTCATCCAGGTTTCGCCGGGATGGCTCCTCAACAACGAAGACACACACGAACAGACGCTCAGCCGCGAGTCGTACCTCAGTTTCCCGCTCTTCTTCCTCGGTGCAGGCATCGTGCCGGAAAAGGTGAGGATTCCCGTCAGCATCGACCAGGTGGCGCCCACCGTGGCACAGGCCCTGCGCATCCGCGCGCCGAATGCTTGCCCACAGGCTCCGCTCAACTACTGAGACGCCTCAAGAGGGAAAGCCAAACGCTACAGCAAGGAGCGCCCGACGCCACAGCAAGGAACGCCCGACGCCACAGCAAGCGTTGGCCGACGCTACAGCAAGCGTCAGACTGCACAAAACCAATCATTAACGAACAATACATTATATATATATGGACATTTCCAAATTTCTGGTAAAACTATTCGGTGACAAAAAGACACGCGACCTGAAAGCCTATCGCCCCATGGTGGAGGCGGTGCTGAAGGTCTATCCTGAGATACAGGCGCTCTCGAACGACGAACTGCGCGCGCGTTCGAAAGCCATCAGACAGCGCATACAAGACTCCGTCACGGACCTGCGCGGGCAGATTCAGGTGCTGAAGGACAAGATTCCCAGCACAGACATACAGGACCGCGCCCCCATCTTCGCGCAGATCGACAAGCTCGAGAAGGACGTGCTCGAGACCTTTGAAAAGGCCCTCGACAAGGAGCGCGCAGAGGTATTCGCCATCGTGAAGAGGACTGCCGAGCTCTTCGCAAAGAACGAGACCGTCGAGGTCACAGCCAACGACTTCGACCGCGACCTCGCCGCCTCGCACGACTTTGTGGACATCGAAGGCGACAAGGCCATCTACCACAACCATTGGGTGGCAGGCGGCAACGACCTGAAATGGGACATGGTGCACTTCGACGTGCAGCTCTTCGGCGGTACCGTGCTGCATCAGGGCAAGATAGCCGAGATGTTCACGGGTGAAGGTAAGACGCTTACCGCCACACTCCCCGTCTTCCTCAACGCATTGACTGGCAACGGCGTACACGTCGTCACCGTCAACGACT
>JAEEGL011717502.1_pt1 | contig 19161 bp, 16 predicted proteins | sample 9134231 | NCBI WGS metagenome assembly JAEEGL01 (sample SAMN16246548, study PRJNA631951) | gut metagenome | biome: gut microbiome; feature: rumen; material: fiber-attached | host: Bos | place: Iran: Karaj | collected 2018-10 | reverse complement strand
ATGCCTTCTCGTCTAAAAGACATCAGAGTAGTTTGGGACACAAAGGATTACCATTACACTTGCTTTATGTACTTCAACGAGGAGGAGATGCTCAGAGTCTTCGACGAGGCATACGGAAATGACAGGACTCAAAAAGGGGAGCTGACCATCAAAGTGTGCAAATACAACAACCTATTTGACATATTTCTGAATGTGGGAGGCAAATCTATCAAGCTGGAGAAAACAGAGATCCGAGCTTTCCGTGATCCGATAGATGATCCACATGGCGACGGCACTTTGATCTACAAAAACTACGAAGGTAACCACAAGAATCTGTTTGCCGACGACAAAGGATATGTTAAAGAGTAAACTTTTGTAATGGATATTTCATCTTTTAGATTGGATACAGACTGCCATTCAGACACTCAAAATACCAACACTTGTGTCATCCAATATTTGGTGAAATGAAACAATTCCGCTATCTTTGACATAAAATCATTCATGACACAAAATATTCTTTTTTGCGAAAAGAAACATTGTAATAGGAGACTCTGAAACGGAACTAGAAAACCTACTTTATCTGATAGATGGTAAGCTTTATTCTTCAAAGAGACGACCTGTGAGAATGAAGGATGATTGATAGTCGAATTTTAAGTATTTATCAGTTATGGCAGCTAGATATTCCAAAGGCGAGGAGATAGCCAACACCTCCACCCACGCTGTAGGCATCCTGATGGGTGTAGTCATAGGTGTGATCTTTATTGTAATGAGTGTAAAAGGAGGAGACGCCTGGGCTGGATGGTCAATCGGCCTATATCTCTTCGGTATGTTGGGCTCATACATCGCGTCGACCCTCTATCACGCGCTTCCACAAGAAAGCCATGCCAAACAGGTGTTGAGGAAATTCGACCACGCTGCCATCTATTGGCATATCGCAGGTAGCTACTCCCCCATAACTCTTCTGGCCATCATGCAGAAATATCCGACGTGGGGAATTTGCCTGTTCTGCTTCATCTGGATTGCAGCCATCGTCGGCACAGTCTTCAGCTTCGTCAAACTAAAGCCTCACAGCCATTTTGAAACCATCTGCTATGTGCTGATGGGGTTGACAGTCGTAGTCGCCTTCGGTCCACTCTGGAACTCTGCCGGAGCCATCGCATCCGCATGGATCATTGCAGAAGGTGTGATGTATATCACAGGAGCTGTGTTCTACGCTCTTTACAAAAAGCCATACCTGCACACTGTCTTTCACGTCTTCGTGCTGTTGGGTTCAATATGCCACATCATAGCCGTATGGGATGTGTTGACGCAATTCATAGTAGAGAAATAAATTTCAATCATAATAAACATGACATTATACATTGTACGTCACGGACAAACTAAAGAAAACGTTATTCGTATGCTGCAAGGCCACATGCCTGGCAATCTGACTGAATTGGGAAAAGACCAAGTACGCAAGACTGCTGATGATCTCGCCAACAGAAATGTCCGATTTAAGTGTATCGTATCTAGCGACTTAAAACGTGCGATGGATTCTGCCAAGATAATTGCAGACAAACTCAATCTGCCTGTCATCCCTATGCCAATGCTCCGCGAACGTGATTGGGGATCATATACTGGAACTCCTCTCAATGAGGCGAGAGAAAAATATTATAAAAACGGCAAGTGGGATTTCCCTTTGACAGAACATCCCGTCGAAACCGAAGAAGAGATCCTGCAAAGAGCCAATATGGCGATAGCAAAACTGTCGGAACTATATCCCGACGAGAACATCATCGTCGTCACCCATGGACAATTCGCAAGAAACATGTTTGCCGCCAACTCAAATTGTTCGTACAAAGAGATAGAGTCGTTCGCAAATGCAGAAGTCAGGATTCTAAAGAAATAATGATACCACAAAGTTTGATCAGATACAGAAACATTCTGTGCAAAACAAATCTCATTCTTAATCAAAAAAAGTAAATTTGCAGAAACTGAAATATTTATTCCTATGAAAAAAGAAAAAATCGGATTCATCCGCGTCGCCAGCGCTATCCCGGTGGTGGAGATCGCTAATCCCAAAGTGAACGCAGACAGAATCATCGCACTGATTGAGAAAGCCGCAAAGGGAAACGTGAAAATCGTATGCTTTCCAGAACTTTGTCTTACAGGCTACACTTGCGCCGACCTGTTTTACCAACGCACTTTGATCGAGGAGACTAAAAAACAACTATGCAGAGTGAATGAGGTGGCCAGCAAACATGGCATCTATGCACTTGTCGGAGCTCCATACTATCGCGATGGCAAACTGTACAATGCGGCTTTCGTGGCAGGAACAGGAGACAAATTCTTCAATACAGAGGTAGACAAACAGTATCTGCCAAGCAATAATGAGTTTTATGAGAAACGTTGGTTCACTCCCGGATTCGGAGAGAAGAAGCAGATTTTTGAAGTCGACGGAATAAAGTTTGGCATTGAGATCTGCGAAGACTTGTGGATGCCGGCTTCTCCAAGTGACGATATGTGTCTGGCTGGAGCGGAAATCATCTTCAATCTCTCTGCAAGCGACGAACTGATCGGCAAAGAGACCTACCGTCGCCAACTTGTGAAACAGAAATCCGCAACCAACGCATGTGCATACATATATACAGCGTCGGGATTCGGAGAAAGCAGCACCGACCTCGTTTTTTCAGGCACTGCTATCATCACAGAAAACGGAAGTCAGCTTGCCACATCGGAAAGATTCTCATTCAAAGAACAACTTATCGTTGCGGATATAGACGTACAAAGATTGCAGGCCGACCGTCTGCGCAACTCCGCATTCATCATCGGCAACCAGAATCCTAACAAGAAAAACGAGTTTGAAATCACCAGCCTCAACAGCCTTGGCGCAAACAATATATATTCCGAGCCATCGAATGTCACACGCGCATTCGCACCTCATCCATTTGTGCCGCCAGAGGATGAGATGACAACTCGTTGCAACGAGATCTTTTCAATTCAAGTGGGTGGTTTGGCGACACGATTGTTCCACACCTGCATCAAGAAAGCCGTTGTCGGAATCAGTGGTGGACTCGACTCTACCCTCGCCCTACTTGTGATGGTGAAGACATTCGACAAACTTGGCATTCCACGTGAGAACATCGTCGGAATAACAATGCCTGGCTTCGGCACAACAGGCCGCACCTACAACAACTCACTCAACATGATGAAGAGTCTTGGTGTGACAATCAAAGAGGTAGACATCAAACCAGCATGTCTACAGCATCTTAAAGATATCGACCACGATCTCTCGATCCTCGACGTCAGCTATGAAAACACACAGGCTCGTGAAAGGACACAGATATTGATGGATTATGCCAACAAGATCGGCGGACTTGTCGTCGGAACCGGAGATTTGTCGGAACTTGTGCTTGGTTGGGCAACATACAACGGAGACCACATGAGCATGTATGCCGTCAACACATCCATTCCAAAGACATTAGTAAGATACTTGGTGAAATACGCAGCTCTGTATGAGATGGATGAAGCCGCAAAGGAGACGTTGCTTGATGTCTGCGACACTCCCGTCAGCCCAGAGCTTCTTCCTGCGGACGACAAGGGCGAAATCTCACAGAAGACAGAAGATTTGGTAGGTCCGTATGAGCTACACGACTTCTTCATCTACTACACCCTACGTTTCGGATTCTCACCTACAAAGATATTCTTCATGGCACACAAAGCGTTTGAAGGCAAATACGACGACGCTACAATATTGAAATGGATGCGTACATTCTACTGGAGATTCTTCGCACAACAGTTCAAGAGAAGCTGTATGCCAGACGGACCGAAAGTCGGTAGCGTCAGTCTGTCTCCACGTGGCGACCTTAGAATGCCGAGTGACGCTTGCAGCAGAATATGGATTGAGGAAGTTGAGGAATTGACTAAAAATGCTAAATGCTAAATGCTAAATGCTAAATGCTAAATGCTAAATGCTAAATGCTAAATGCTAAATGCTAAATGCTAAATGCTAAATGCTAAATGCTAAATGCTAAATAAAAAATAAAAAATAAAAAAAAATAATTTTTAATTCTTAATTTCATTCATAAAAATGGCGACGGGAGACATCTCGTCGCCATTTTTTTATGAAAACTCTTCCTTAAAGAATTCAAAACATTATACATCAACATCATCATTCACCAACGTCTCACCGCCATCATATCCATTTTTCCAAAAATTTTGCTAATTTTGCACCTGCTTTTCGACTGGAAGTCATTAGCGATGAGAATTTAAATATGGCAGAAAATACACTACTACAGAAACTTGAGGGTCTAGAAATCAAATTCAAGGAGATCAGCACCCTAATCACAGACCCGGCAGTGATCGCCGACATGAAGCGTTTCGTGAAGCTCAACAAGGAGTATAGCGACCTTGAGAGAATCATGAAAACCAAGAAGGAATATGAGACTGCTCTCAAAAATATCGCAGAGGCGAAAGAGATTCTTCAGACAGAAGACGATCCCGACATGAGGGAGATGGCAAAGGCAGAGCTTGATGAGCTTGAGCCAAAACTTCCTGAAATGGAGGAGGCAATCAAACTTATGCTTATCCCTTCCGATCCTGAAGACGGCAAGAATGCCATAGTGGAAATCCGTGGAGGTACGGGTGGCGACGAAGCTGCCATCTTCGCTGGTGACCTGTTCAAAATGTACAGCAAGTATTGTGAATCCAAAGGCTGGAGCGTCAGCGTATCATCTTTCACAGAAGGTACAGCGGGAGGATTCAAAGAAATCATATTCAATGTATCGGGCGACGGCGTGTATGGCACACTGAAGTATGAGAGTGGAGTGCACCGTGTGCAGCGTGTGCCAGAAACTGAGACACAAGGCCGTGTACATACATCAGCAGCCACAGTAGCTGTATTGCCAGAAGCCGACGAGTTTGATGTGGAGATCCAGGAAGGACTGATCAAGTGGGATACATTCCGAAGCGGTGGAGCCGGTGGACAGAATGTGAACAAGGTGGAGTCTGGAGTCCGTTTGCGTTACCCATGGAAGAATCCAAACACAGGTGTAGTGGAAGAGATCTTGATCGAGTGTACAGAGACACGTGACCAGCCCAAAAACAAAGAGCGCGCATTGTCTCGTCTGCGTACAAAGATCTACGACCAGGAGCATCAGAAATATATGGACGACATTGCGTCACGCCGTAAGACAATGGTCAGCACAGGAGACCGTTCAGCAAAGATCCGCACCTACAACTATCCGCAAGGACGTGTGACAGACCACCGTATCGGTTTGACTCTATACAACTTGGCAGCGATCGTAGGCGGAGACATTCAGGGAATCATAGACCAGCTTATCATCGCTGAAAACGCAGAGAGATTGAAAGAATCGGAAATGTGATTTTCAATTAGAAATTCGAAATGTAAAATGCAAAATAAAAGGCTGTTGCGATGCAACAGCCTTTTATTATGGTTTGTCAATGTGACGGATTATTTAGAAATATAATACTTCCTTCCGTCTATTATATAAAATCCTCTTTTTAAATTTATCAAAGCCTCTGATAATCTCACATTCGACTTCAATACATATCCCTCTACGGTACATACATTAACGATAGGATCATCACCTGACAATTCCAATATTTTAACTCCAGTCGTATCTCCATGCAAAATAGAATCACAATCAATTGCAATGACAATGAATCTCTTTGTTTTTGGAGCAGAGCCATCTCCATTGTCAACTTCAACCTTGTATTCCCTCGTACCAACAAAATCGACTAAAATATCTGTGGTATATTCACCCGGTCCAGAAATTCCCAAAGCTGAGTTCCATTCTTCTTCTGTCTTTTCATACCAAGTATAGATGGCATTCATTGGGTAACCTTCCACTGTAGCATGAACAGTATCTCCCAAGCATACATTTATCGTTTCAAGAGTACTTTCCTTTCCATACACAGTGAATTTCTTTGTTACAGTCTCAGAACCGTCTCCTTTATTTACCTCAACCTTATATTCTTTTGCGCCAACAATATCCACTAATATATTTGCGGTACGATATGCATCGCCCTGACCTGAAATATTCAACATAGGCAACCATTCTTCTCCTGATCTCTCATACCAAGTATATGTTGCACTCTTTGGGAATCCTGCGGCTACCGCACGAACTGTATCTCCTTTACATACCTGTTTATGAGATAGGCATACACTTTCAACCTCAATTGACATATAATCAATTGCAATTTTTGCACAAGCAAACTGACTAAACTCAGTAGTAAACGCATAATACAACAAACCTGCATTCACATAAGGCATATATCCATAAAATGTCACATCAAAACGTAGCATGTGATATTCTCCACCAGTCATCGGTAGGTTTTTGACATTTGTCAAGCTATTAAATCTTACATCCACCAAATTATTAGATGAAGACAATTCAGACTTGCTTCCCAATAATTCACCTGTCACATCATCATATAGTTTTACATCAATTCGGTCTTGAGTCATTGTTCCATGTCCTGTTCTAGCATGGAAAGCTGCACTTTCATCCATCTTACAAGTCGGTTTGATGTACGCTCTCATGACAAAACGATAGTTTTGATTTCTATACGACAAATCTTTATTACTTGCAGGGAATCTGATATCCGCCACTATACAATTTGGATTCGTTAGATTCAAGAAATAATTCTCATACTGATCACCTTTTTCTCTTTTTACACTATCATCTATACTTGGAACATAACCTCCAAAACTGCTTTGCAAACCTCCAATTGTATAAACACAATCTCCTTTATAAAACTCTAGTGAATAATCCCCAAAGAAATTTTCCACATCTTGTTCTAGTTTCCCTGTATTTTTTCCTGTCGGAGTAAAATCTGTACCTGAGATAAAATCTCCAGTAGAAGAAATGTATGATTCTTGATCACATTTACATACTTCTGTCGTATCTTTCGGTTCTAACGACTCACAATCCTTTCCATAGACGGTGAATTCCTTAGTTACCGTAGCTGTGCCATCACCTTTATTGACCTCAACCTTGTATTCTTTCGCTCCAACAAAATTCACTAAAATATCTGCTGTTCGATATTCATCACCCTGCCCTGAAATGTTCAAAGATTGCCATTCTTCTCCGAATTTTTCATACCAAGTATACTCAGCATCCTTAGGGAATCCTGTCGCCGTAGCCAAAACAGTTCCTCCAACACAATCAATTTTCTGAGATAAACATACGTTTTCTACTTCTGCTGACATGTGGTCGATTGAAACATTTGCACAAGCAAACTGACTAAATTCCGGAGTAAATAAATAATGAGTCAAACCTTCATTTACATAAGGCATATATCCATAGAATGTGATCTCAAATCGTAGCATGTGATATTCTCCACCAGTCATCGGTAGGTTATTGACATTTGTCAAACTACTAATTTTGACATCTGCCACATTATTTGAAGATTTCAAATCAAACTTGCTTCCCAATAATTCACCTGTCACATCATCATATAGTTTTACATCCATTCGGTCTTGAGTCACTGTTCCATGTCCTGTTCTAGCACGGAAAGCTGCACTTTCATCCATCTTACAAGTCGGTTTGATGTACGCTCTCATGACAAAACGATAGTTCTGGTTTCTGTATGACACTCCATGATGATCATACCCCCTATCACAATTATTAGGCATAGCAGGAAATCTGATTTCCGCAAAATTACAATTAGGATTAGTAAGATTCATGAAATAATTCTCATACTGACCACTCACTTCTCTTCTTACACTATCGTCGATACTCGGAATATAATCTCCGAAACTACTCTTCAAACCACCAATTGTATAATCACATTCAGACTTAGAAAACTCAAGAGTATATTCACCGAAGAAGTTTTCTACATCTTGTTCTAGTCTTCCTGTATTTCTACCAGTCGGGTCAAAATCTGTACCTGTGATAAAATCTCCTGTAGAAGAACTGTGACCTTGTGGAGCACAATCTGTACCTACGGTAATCCTTATAATATTTGATTCCGCAGTTATCATAGTTCCTGTTTTCTCCACTGCTCGGAATTCCACATCATGATCGTCCATTTCATAAATGAATGGGACTCCAACTTTAAGTTGAATGGCATCTACCCATGATCCACCAACTTTCCTCTGCCATGTTACAGAAGAGTCAGATGATTGTGACAAATTCAAAATCACAGCATCTTTTGGGCAAACAGTTTCATTCTCGGCGGTGATCACCAATGCCTGCGCATTCATACAACTTCCAAAAAGTAAAGCAGAAACTGCCATTTTTTTCATAACAGAAGCCAAATCCTCTAATTTTCGGCTCTCGTAATTCTTTCTCACATTATCATTTTTCATAACAAAAAACGGTTTAATTGCATAACAAATCAAATATAGACAAATTAAATACCAACGCAAAATTTTGGATAAAAAAAATAGAGACACACATGCGTGCGTCTCTAAATCCCTCATTCCTTCTCAAAATCCCCGCTATAAATATTTCTGTAGCCAAACGTCTTCTGCACCACTCCATTGTTTAGCAAGAAGATGGTTGGCACACGTGGAGCCACCTCATACAGGGAATCATGGTCCATCGTGATTACGTTTCTGCGTTTCACCTTCGTCTCCACAAAGAATGAATCTATCCTTTCTTCTATTGGTTTGGATGTCTCATGTGTATGGCTGAAGACGTTGAGAATCTCGTCGTCCTGCCATCCATAATGCGTGAATATACCTTCCATCTTGCGTGCAGCCATCTTGCACATTCCGCAATGGGTGCTCAACACACACACGACTTTGTCGCCTTCCAAAGCCGACGGGAATTTATCCTGCAACAATTCCGTCAACTTCTCCTGACTGTATTCCCTCTCTTTTATCAATCGCATGAAATCCGGACGGTTGATTGCAAACACTGTGACCACCGAAACAAGTGATATCACCACTACCGTGATAATCCAACTCTTATGGCTCTGCTTCAGATAATTTGCCATACGGTGTCCCCAAAACAAAAGCATCATCATCATGAGGTTCTTCGAGAGTGATTTGTCTGGTGACAGATCAAACACCTCTCCCATACAATGGCAATTGCCTGTGTTGCCCATCTTTAGCTGAACGATCAGGAAGATGGAAAAGGCCAATAGCATCGCTCCCGCCACATAGTCTGCCCACTTGATGTTTGCCAACAAAGCGATACCGACCGCCAACTCCACCGCAATAATCAAACGTGACAGCACAGCCGCCACCTCAAACGAGACTATCTGAAATTCGTACAGATACATCTCAAAAGCTGCCATACCCAACATTTTGAGTATGGCAGAGACTACAAACAACACTCCGACAGCTATCGTCGGAATATGTCTACTTAACCTTACAAGTTGCATCGTCTGTGCTTAATGTGGAACAACTTCCCTCTACATCATACTCCTCATATTGTTCTCCACTTCTAGTTGTGCAAACACAATCATTCTCCATCTCAAATGCACATGAAGCTAAGCTGAACAAACAGAATGCAATCAAAAATGCTCTCATTTTGCTTTAATTTTATTATCAATCGTATGTAATTAACTATTTTCTATCATTTATTCCCTATCGCCTCGATTATCTTTTGAGCGGCCCTGTCTCCCACTCCTGCGTCTCCGACAATCTTGCGTAACTCTTCATAATCCGTCTTCATCTGGATCTGAGCCTCTTCTGTAAGCAGTCGACGAACTTCTTTCTCCACCTTTTCCGGTGTGAAATCCTCTATGATCAACTCCTTCACCATCTTCCTGTCGGCAATCAGATTCACAAGCGACACTTGGTCGACGTGGATGAAAAGACGCAGAATATCATGCACCAGTTTGCCGCCTCCGATATGATAGACTACTGTCTGAGGTGTGCCCACCAATGCTGTCTCCAACGTGGCTGTACCGGAACATACGACCGCCACTTTCGCCTGTGTGAGCAGACGGTATGTCGCGTCGTGCACCACCATGGCATTCGCTCCCGATTCCGCAATAATCTTGTCGTAGAGTGTCTCGTCGATCGACGGTGCTCCTGCAATCACAAGCTGATAACCATCTATTTTCTTTGTGGCTTCCAGCATCTTAGGCAACGATGATTTGATCTCCTGCACACGGCTTCCTGCCAAAAGTGCGATGATCGGCTTATTGTCAAGATATTGCGACGTGACAAACGAATCGAATGTCTCATCCTGGTCGGGACGGTTATACACCGCGTCGGCACATGGATTACCTACATAATCGACTGTATACCCACGTTTTCCAAACCATTCGACTTCAAACGGAAGAATCGAATATACCCTGTCGACATACTTCTTTATGTTTTTCAGACGGTACTCCTTCCATGCCCATAGTTTGGGAGCTATATAATAATGTACGGGAGTGCCAGGCAGATTCTTCTTTACAAACTCTGCAATCTGGAGGTTGAAACTTGGGTAGTCCACCAAGATCACGATGTCAGGTTTGAATTCGGCAATCGCATTCTTGCAATCCCTCATGTTCTGCAGAATCTTGCCAAGATGAGTGATGACGGCGATGAATCCCATATACGCCATATCACGGTAATGCTTCACCAGCGTGCAGCCTTCGTTATGCATCATGTCTCCGCCAAGGCCCATGAATTCAGCCTCCACGTCTCTTCTTTTCAACGCTTTAAGAAGACCTGACGCATGTAAATCTCCAGATGCCTCACCTGCTATGATAAAGTATTTCATATTTCTAATTTATCAAGCAATAAACGCTCTTGCGGCAAAGAGTCCAAACAACATGAATGTTGCGACCACCAGACCACGAGCCAACTTCCATCTCTCCGTCTTATACATCCAGAAGAACACAAACATGTTCGGCATCAGAGAGACGATGATGTATGGATAGAAAAGTGAGTTTCCTGCCACCTGCCAAGAATAAGAGACCAATTCAGAAAATGCGTAATGAGTCTCACGGTAGACAAGCACCATCAGAAGGATTGCAGGCAAAATGATGCCGGCCAGAAAACCAAGTAGAAAATTATCGCCACTTTTCTTTGTGCCGATATTGCCTTTGGCATCAATATAGAAATTATTGTAATCTGACATATTATTGTTTTTTTCTTTCAGGACAAAATCTCAAAGTCATATCAGTTGTGACGGGAACAATCGACACATAGTTGTTTTCCAACGCATAAAGATCCGTATCCGTACGGTCCTTGTCAAGATTGTGGAATTCACCGACAAGCCAATATTCATCCTCACCGTCGGCATTCTTACGGAGTTCGAAATCCTCGCTCCACTTGCCTCTCGCCTGATTGCACAGCATCACTCCCTTCACGTCGCCATCAGGGATATTCACATTCAGGCAGACGGGGACATCGGAGAATGTGTCTGCATAATAGCTGTCATACTCACCGTCGTAGTATTTCTGAAGCACAAACCTAACTATATCTTTGGCTGATTCAAGGTCTGCGTTCTCATCCAAATTGTTGATTGAAAAACCTATCGCAGGGATTCCGATAATATTGGCCTCAAGCACAGCTCCCATAGTGCCAGAATATATGATGTTTACCGAAGCATTGGAGCCATGGTTGATTCCAGAGAGAATAAGCGGACGCTCAGCATTTCTGAAAACAGTCTGGACAGCAAGTTTCACACAGTCAGTAGGAGTGCCAGTGCAAGAGTATAGGGAGACGTTGCTCAACTTACCGACATGTTCAAATTTCAACGGTTTATTGCATGAGATAGCGTTACTCATTCCAGAGCGTGGACCATCTGGAGCGAACACGATCACCTGATCGAATTCACGAGCCACCTCAGTAAGAGCCTTTATTCCATTGGCATAAATTCCGTCGTCGTTTGTAATTAAAATCATATATAATTTTAGACTTTGGTTCCAACCGACAAAGATAAACAATAAATGTAAAAAAAACGTCGAATGTCTACAATATTGAATTCCGTCACTATCTCAACAGCGTGACATGACCATAATAGACACGGTCAGCCGTTTGCACATCTATGGTATACCAATAGTCAGTGGAAGGGAGATTTCGTCCATTTTTATCTTTACCATTCCAAGCCTTTTCAAAAGAGTATTCCGTCGCCTCATACACATTTTTTCCAAACCTGTCGTAGATTCTGATCATCGCTTCAGGGTAGTACTCAATATTCTTTATCGTCCAGACATCATTCTCACCATCTCCATTCGGAGTGAAAAACTCACTCGGTTCAAGTGCCGGCATATCAGGTACAAGATACAATTCCACTATACTGTCGCATCCATAATACGAGTCGAAAGTTGCGGTATAAACGCCTCTATCGCAAATCGTCTGACCTGCGAAATCAAAAGACTCTCCGAACGGGATGCGTTGAGTAACCTTATTCTTGATTTTCGGAATCACGGTCACATTGACTGGAGCGACAGGAAACACCAAGCCGTCTTTCTTTATTTTAAGAGAGTATTCACCAGCTTTGTTGAGATTCATATTGGGGACAACCGGACATTCAGATGTCGAATGATAACCATTCGGGCCGCTCCATATATACCCCTTGACTCCGGAAGTAGGAGCGTCTCCAATAGAAAGGAACAAAGAATCCCCTTCACAAATCGGACCGTTATGCTCGATGTACGCAGGCAACAGCGGCTCGACCACAACCGTCACATTGAAGATTTTCGTACACTGTCCATGTTTCACTGGCACCTGATATTCACCAGCCTTTGAAAATTCAACATTCTTGAATGTGATCTTATCACCTTCCACTATTCTTAAGGTAGTGTCGACGGAAGCGTTGGAAAGGACATTGACTTTTACAGGGACCTCCTCAGATTTCAATCCATCATGAGTGGTGATCTGCACATAGTACAGACCAGCGTGAGATTTTGTCACATTCGGGATAACGGGAGAGACTTCATCAGACTCAAAGCCATTAGGTCCCCACCATTTACAAGTCGCATAAGCAGGCAGGTTGTTTACAAACAGATTAATTTCCCCACCTTCACACACAGGGGAATTGCTGTTCGCATCCACAATCACACTGCAATCGGTAGTGGCAGAACCATTGACCTTAGAGAAACATATATTTCCTGGTTTTCCAGAAAAGTTAGTCACCAGGATTATATACCATTCTCCTTTCTTGGCATTGCCGATGAAACAAGTCTCAGAAGCTCTGTTTGAGAAATTGCAGTCTATCATGTAAGCAATCGGAAACGCGTCATAATTTCCAAAGAAACATTCGTATTCAGTGTCTGATTCAGAACGGCGTTCCATCTGTTCCCTGCAATCAGATATTTTCTCTCTGCTTTCCACTTTTGCAATTTCAGAAGCTGTGGATGGCACCGCAAATTTCGATTCACACTGTTCCAAATGCATCTGCAAGCACTCATTTGTAGTGCTAGGCACCGTGCAATCCGCAAAATAAGTAGCAGCATTGACACATACATTTTCAAGCATTGCCTGTTTTGTATCTCCATAAAATGGACCCCAGCAAGCGAAATCAATATCCGCGTTATCAGAATGTGATATATTCATTAAAATATTTCCCGGCTGATCGATCTTGATGGCAAACCATGCTGGCGACGGTGTCTCATCCAGACAACCTATTCCATGTGTATACCCTTTACCTGTACGTTTGTTCGGACGCAATGGGAAAAAGGAGACTTCTTCTTTTGATATTCCTGCTGAATAAGTAATTCCCAAATCATTGTCACCCGTACATGCAGTGACAACATCTGTATATTTACTAAACGGACATTCCCCAAAAACAGTTAATGAGTTCAACCCTATTAGTATCAATAATAATAATGATTTTATTTTACCATTCATTGTCTTGTTGTTTTTTGTAAATATAGATACATATATAATAGTGTTTTGTTTTGCAAAGATAGCATTTTCAGTAAAAAAGCAACCGTAAAACAGCCTTTTAACACAATTGCAATATGATATTTTTTTCCACATTCCTAAAACTGTTTGTTTTATCAAATCACAAATCCATTAATTCCAAAATCTGACCAACAATCAATCAAATTCAAATATGTTGTGATATTATAATTATAAAACAAAATACACAATATTCAAAAAGTAACAAAATAAGCCGATTCGATAACATTTTGCTCTATATTTAGAACAAACACCGACAAAAGAAAAACTATTTTTCAATAATAGCATCCAAACGCAACACAACAACCCCAAATTCATGCACTTTCATTTTATAAGCATACACATTGAAAAATCTTTCAAAATGTAATACCACAGCACTCCACACCTTACAAAATGCAACTTGGCATAAAAAATAGCATACAAAATGAACAATTTTATACCGCAGAGCATAAATTCGCTATACCTTTGCAATGTAATCGAAAGGGAAACTGATTATAAAACGAGATAAACGCATATAAACGAACTGAAATTTTTACCCTTAAGACTACAAACGAACGAACTGATATTAACACATAAAACGAAAAGGACTATGAAAGTGTTGAAGACTATGACTGCAGCCTTGATGAGCATTATGGCATCAGGCATTTGTTTCGCAGAAGAAACAGCAGAAGTGAAGGAAGCAAAGAAAGTTGAGTTCAGCGTCAATGCTGATGTAGTGAGCTCTTATGTATGGAGAGGTATGTACCAGAGCAGTTTTGCCGTACAGCCCGGTATTGAGATGACTGCAGGAAATTTCACTCTAGGTTCTTGGGGTTCCGCTTCATTCAAAGATGAAGAGACTAGAGAGTTGGATTTCTACGCGTCATTCCAAGCGAAAGCATTCTCAATCGGAGTCACAGATTACTTCTGCACTCCATCTTGGGACGACCACAGTTACTTCGCCGACAACTCACACGTGCTTGAGGCAAACCTTGGTTGGGATTTCGGAGAATGTTGCGAGAAATTCGCGTTGACAATTTCCGCAAACATCAACTTCTTGAACGACAAGAAGATCAACGACAAAGGTGAAGAGAAAGAGGCATTCTCAACATACATCGAATTAGGTTACCCAGTAGAAAGTTCATTTGTAAACTGGGAGTTTGCACTCGGTGCTTGTGTCAATGAGTCAGCATTCTACGGCGTGGACAAATTCGGAGTAATAAACATTGGAGTGAAGGCGAGCAAGGATATCGAGATCACAGACAAGTTCAAATTGCCTCTATTCGCTCAGATGATCCTAAACCCAAGAGAAGAAAGAACTCACTTTGTTGTAGGTCTGTCTTTCTAAAGAGTCAAAACATAGACCCAATTGTATTGAAACGACGTGGCACACTGCGTCCGTCCGCAATCAGGACGCAATGTGTCTCGTCCATAATAAAAACATAAAACGAGAATATAATATGAAAAAGATTGAAGCAATCATCAGAAAGACAAAGTTCGACGAGGTTCGCGACGCTTTGCTTGAGGCTGGAATCGAATGGTTCTCATACTATGATGTACGTGGTATTGGAAAGAGCCGTCAGGGCAGAATCTACCGTGGCGTAGTATACGATACAAGTTGCATCGAACGCACATTGGTTTCGGTGATCGTAAGAGACAAGAACGTAGAGAAAACAGTGGAGGCTGTGCTTAAAGCAGCGCAGACTGGAGAGATAGGAGATGGACGAATTTTTATCATTCCAGTGGAGGATTCAATCCGTATCCGTACTGGGGAAAGAGGAGACATCGCTCTATACAACGCAGAGCAAGAAAATTAAACATCATTCTACTGTAGAGCGTCTCTGATTTCGGATTTATCGGACGTCAGTCTACGTTTATAAATTTCAAAAGTCACATTAAAACGAAACGAATATGAAAAGCAGAATTCATAGCACGAGAGGTTTGAAATTTCTCGTAGCACTCCTAATATTTTTAGCTGGAGCCTTTATCATGCCGGCAACAGCACAAGATTCAATAGCCACGGAAGCCGCAAGTGCAGTAGCGGAAGCTACAAGTGAGGCAGTGGAAGCAGTAGCAGAGGCGACGGTAGCCGCACCAGTAGAGGAATCCTCTCCAGTCGACCCAGTCGCAGTCGGTTTGAATACACTTTGGGTGGCATTGGGAGCCATGTTGGTATTCTTCATGCAGCCTGGATTCTCCCTCGTCGAGGCAGGATTTACAAGAAGCAAAAATACAGCCAACATCTTGATGAAGAACTTCTTCGACTTCATGGCAGGAACATTCCTATTCTGGGCATTAGGTTACGGAGTCATGTTCGGAGTCGGTAGTTTCGCAGGAACGCCAAACCTATTCGACATAGATTTCAAGGATTGTATGAGTGAGATGGGCATTCCTAACTATGCATTCTTGATCTTCCAAACAGTGTTCTGTGCGACAGCAGCGACAATCGTATCAGGAGCTATGGCAGAGCGTACTAAATTCTATATGTATATGATCTACTCAGTATTGATTTCAGCGGTTGTCTACCCTATCAGCGGACACTGGACATGGGGAGGTGGCTGGTTGTCAACACTTGAGATTGGCTCATACACAGGAGGATTCCACGATTTCGCAGGAAGTACAATCGTACACTCAGTCGGAGGATGGATGGCATTGGTAGGAGCATGGATCCTTGGTCCACGTATCGGAAAGTTCAGCAGAGACGGTAAGGCACACGCCATTCCAGGTCACAACTTGACAATCGCAGCTCTTGGAGTATTCATCCTATGGATGGGATGGTTCGGATTCAACCCATGTTCACAGTTGGCGATCGCATCAGTTGAGGATGCAACAGCGTCTACATTAGTATTCGTCAACACAAACATCGCAGCAGCGATCGGAGGACTTGCAGCATTGTTCATCTCATGGATCAGATATAAGAAGCCATCATTGTCATTCACACTCAACGGTATATTGGCAGGATTGGTTGGTATCACAGCAGGATGTGACGCTGTATCACCAGTAGGAGCAGCTATCATCGGTTTGATCTGTGGCACATTGATGATCTTCTCAGTTGAGTTTATCGAGCACAAGCTTAAGATCGACGATCCAGTAGGTGCAAGTTCAGTGCACGGAGTCTGTGGATTCACAGGAACAATTCTGACTGGATTATTCGCAGTAGACGGAGGATTGTTCTACGGAGGCGGCATCGACATGTTCCTAGTACAGTTGACAGGTGCAGTCGTAATCGGTTTGTGGGCTGCAGCAATGGGATTCATAATCTTCTTTAGCTTGAACAAGATCCACGGATTGAGAGTTGAGAAGAGAATTGAAGAGGAAGGACTTGACGTATATGAGCACGGAGAAAGTGCTTACAACTAATAATCTTTTTCTAAAATGTTCACAGAAAGCGTTGCTGGGAAGCAACGCTTTTTTGTTATATTTGCAACACAACTAAATAAAAAAAAATAATGAAAAATAACATCAAATCAATTCTCAGCCTATTCTTTTGCATCTCCTTGTGTTGTTGTTCAACTTCAGAATCAGACTCTGCCAAAAACAAGAAACAAGGGCCATCCTTAGAGACTCTTTTTGGTAATGACACAACGTTGCATTCAGGATTTCACACCACGACATCTAATGATGAATATTTTGGCAACGGAAATATTTACAGCGAAGATGAGGAGATACAAGAGACAGACGAGGATGACGAAGAGGAAAAAGAGGAAGATGACTTTTGTAGTGAAGAAGAATATCTGTCTATCATCGAAAAGTTGAATTCACAACAAAGAGAGCCCGCATTAGAAATGGCTCCACTGAAAAGTTCAGAAAATGCAATTAGAGTTGGAACAATCGAAGAATTATTTCAAACTATAACAAGCGATGTCACGATCATCATCAACGGCAATGAATTGAACGCAACAGAAGAGATCAAAAAACTTCCTACTTACGAGGAAGGAGTACCGTCAGGAATATACAATAATGAAGGATCATTACTGTTGTTGGGGATAAATAATCTAACCATCAAAGGAGAAAGCGACAATCCAGAAGAAACTCATATTTTTACAGAGGATCCATATGCTCATGTGATAAGTGGAATGAAGTGCGAAAATCTTCAGTTTCGCAATCTAAAATTAGGACACGCTATGAAAAGAGAGGATATCGGCTGCATGGCAAATGTTATAGAATTAGCACTAACACAGAATGTGGAGATTGACAACTGCAGTTTGTATGGATGTGGATTCATCGGTTTGTCGATGACAGATTGCAGAGACATCCATGTGACAAAAACTGAAATTTACAAATGTCAATCCGATTTACTTAGTTTAGAAGACTGCTATAATGTCTTATTAGATAGTTGTATACTTAGAGATTCCTATGATGCTATCTTCATGAATGGAGACAACAAACGAATAGAAATAAGGAACTCTATGATTTCACGAAAATTCATTACGAAAGCCGAACATTATCCGTTGAAATATACTAATATAGAGTGGTTCAAAAGAAGGCCGAACTCCAGATAAGATTTAAGCACCCATATTAATATGGCAACAGCAGCGTTCGCGTCGAACGACATAGAGCAAAATATTCACAATTCAAATTGAACAACAAGACTTACATTTACAATGGAACTTAAACGTTGCAGTTATAAAAATGTTGAAAACTTAGGTGTATTTTTTTGGATAATATTGACATTATATGTAGAAAATTAGTAATTTTGCTCACGAGTTAGGCAAGAATAAACTTGCTCCAATAACGATAAATTTTAATTATATGAAAGCTATTAAGTTAATTTTGGCTGCATTCGCAGTAGCATTATTTCTTGAGTCGTGCAAGACACAGACTTGTCCTGGATATGGTGAAGTAGAGAATGCAGAAGTTGAGCAGAACGCTTGATTAATTCGACCAAGAACCTCAACGGATGAAAAAAACAATTATTGCGCTTTTCATGGCAGCGATGACATTGATGTCATTATCCGGATGTAAGTCTGGATGCAATTGTCATGGAGACCCTTATGGAGATCAGATGGAGACATATGATATAGATAAGGTATGAAGTTGAGATTGAAAAACAAGAAATAAAAAAACATTTTTTTAATTTTAATAAACAATGGTAAAAGTTGCTATTAACGGTTTTGGCCGTATTGGACGCCTTGCATTCCGTCAGATGTTTGAGGCAGATGGTTACGAAGTAGTTGCAATCAACGATTTGACTTCTCCAAAGATGTTGGCTCACCTTTTGAAGTATGATACTGCACAGGGTGGTTTCGCTGGCAAGTTCGGTGAGGGTAAGCACACAGTTTCTGCTACTGAGGATTCAATCATCGTTGACGGTAAGGAGATCAAGATCTCTGCCGAGGCTGACGCAACAAAGTGCCCATGGGCTGCTAACGACGTTGACGTTGTTCTCGAGTGCACAGGTTTCT
>JAEEGL017312100.1_pt1 | contig 19162 bp, 10 predicted proteins | sample 9134231 | NCBI WGS metagenome assembly JAEEGL01 (sample SAMN16246548, study PRJNA631951) | gut metagenome | biome: gut microbiome; feature: rumen; material: fiber-attached | host: Bos | place: Iran: Karaj | collected 2018-10 | reverse complement strand
ACTGCTGGGGAACACGAAACCGTACTCCTTGCAATGTGAGACAATTTTCTTGAAAACGTCTTCCTGTGCCATTGTAATTTCTTTATATTTGCGATTTTGGGTGCAAAGGTACGGATAAACGAGCGAAATGCAAAAGAAAAGCTTGTTTTTCTTTTCATTTCCGAGTGCAAGTACCTTATCCAAAGGTACGGATAAACGAGCGAAATGCAAAAGAAAAGCTTGTTTTTCTTTTCATTTCCGAATGAGAGGACCTTTTCTATTTGGGGGGTGAAGGAGTTTAGACAATAGTTAATTGCACATAACTATATCCCGTTCAGGCAAATTTGCAATTCGCCTGCCGTGAGTATTAGAATTTGTAATTCGCAATTTGTTTCAAGACATAGAATTCGTTGCTAATTTGTTTATAATTCGTGTCAATTTGTTTCAAGACATTTTCTCGCATTGAAAATGCTTATACTCAATGCTGCCGAATTACAAATTCGGCAGAACGGGGACAATAGTTAATTGCACATAACTATATATAAAAAACGCTCTGAACTAACGTCTGAACTCCTGAACTTCTGAACTCCGGAACTCCCCAAAACCCGATATTTATACACTTGCAACTGCTGAACATTTGCGATGTCTTATAGGTTCATCGATTGAGGCGTCAGAAAAGAGGTGGTAACAGTCTGGAAAATAAGGGTTTGGCCCAAGGAAACTCCAGTCCTACTGTGGGTCGCCTTCAAATAGGACTGGAGTCGGATGCGGTTTGGACTGGAGTTTTTTGCGGTTTGGACTGGAGTCGTTTGCCGTCTGGACTGAGGTTATTTTGCGAAATGGCCTGGAACAACCCTCCTTATACGCTTTTCAACTTGCAAAAAGCGGATAAATATTCAAACCTCGGACGAACACGGAATTTCACGGAGTGCTCTCTAAAAAATCCGTGTCCGTCCGTGTTCATCCGAGGTTAAAAGGAACAGAGTGCTCTCTGCAAGAAATCCGTGTCCGTCCGTGTTCATCCGAGGTTAAAAGGAGCAGAGTGCTCTCTGCAAGAAAATCCGTGTCCGTCCGTGTTCATCCGAGGTTAAAAGGAACGGCCCAGCGTGTTCTCCCGGGGAACGAAAAAAACCGCACCGGTGGCACGGTGCGGTTTGTGTTGTTATGCGGTGGAGACTGATTTGCTCAGTTCTTGTCGGTGATGGCCTGCATGATTTTGGCCTCCAGTTCCTCGCAGAGCTCGGGGTTGTCGCGCAAAAGTTTCTTCACGGCGTCGCGCCCCTGTGCCAGGCGGCTGCCGTCGTAGGAGAACCAGGAGCCGCTCTTCTGGATGATGTCGTGCTCCACGCCGAGGTCGAGCAATTCGCCGACTTTCGAGATGCCCTCGCCGAAAGTGATTTCAAACTCGCATTTGCGGAACGGCGGCGCCACCTTGTTTTTCACCACCTTCACCCTTACCTGGTTTCCGATGACCTCGTCGCCGTCCTTGATGCTGCTCACGCGGCGTATGTCGAGCCTCACCGAGGAGTAGAACTTCAGCGCGTTTCCGCCGGTGGTCGTTTCGGGGTTGCCGAACATCACGCCGATTTTCTCTCTCAGCTGGTTGATGAAAATGCAGGTGGTGTTGGTCTTGGCAATGGTGGACGTGAGCTTCCTCAAGGCCTGGCTCATCAGTCGGGCCTGCAGTCCCACCATGTTGTCGCCCATTTCGCCTTCTATCTCTTTCTTGGGAGTCAGTGCGGCCACGCTGTCAACGACGAGGATGTCGATGGCCGACGACGAGATGAGCTGGTCGGCAATCTGCAGGGCCTGCTCGCCATTGTCGGGCTGGGAAATCCACAGGTTGTCGATGTCAACGCCCAGTTTCTGGGCATAGAAGCGGTCGAAGGCGTGCTCGGCGTCGATGAATGCGGCAATGCCCCCGGCCTTCTGTGCCTCGGCAATGGCGTGGATGGCGAGGGTTGTCTTACCCGAACTTTCGGGACCGTAGATTTCGATGATGCGCCCGCGGGGATAGCCGCCCACGCCCAGCGCGGCGTTCAGGCCGATGCTTCCCGTGGGGATGACCTCCACGTTTTCTATGTGCTCATCGCCGAGCTTCATGATGCTCCCTTTTCCGAAGTCTTTCTCAATCTTCGACATGGCGGCCTGCAATGCCTTCATTTTCTCGTTCTGAGGGTTCGCGGCCCCTGTATCTTCTTTCTTTGCCATTGTTCTGAAATGCTTTTTTAGTGGGTGATTAATAGTGCAAAGATACAACTTATCCCTCAAACGGCAAAACGATTGTCCGTTTTTTTGCCCGTTCATTGAAAAACGTCGGTTTTTTCCATACGAAACCGCTCCCTCCCCCTTTGCCGTATTTTAGCAAGGGGAAGGGAGCGGCTCTTTGGGAGTTGAGGAGTTTTCACTTTTTCACCTTTTCACTTTTTCATTTTTTTCTAAGGAGAAAAGGAGCTGAGGAGTTCTTTAACTTTTCAATTCTTCAATTTTCCCTCGCCTTTTCTTCCCCCCAAGGGGGGGGGATTAGAGGGGGGCCTTCAATTTTTTTTCAAAGCTCCAGGTCCTGGTCGAAAATTTCGTGCCAGGGGAGGCCCTGCTTGTTGAGCTGTTCCATGAAGGGGTCCGGGTCGAAGTCCTCGACGTTCCACACGCCGGGCTTTTTCCAGATGCCTTTCACGAACATCATGGCTCCGATCATGGCCGGCACGCCGGTGGTGTAGCTTACGCCCTGCATGCCCGTTTCGTTGTAGGCATCCTGGTGCTTGCAGTTGTTATAAACGTAGTAAGTGCGCTCCTTGCCGTCCTTTATTCCGCGAATACGGCAGCCGATGCTTGTCTCGCCGTCGTAGTTCTCGCCCAGGTCCTGCGGGTTGGGGAGCACGGCCTTGAGGAATTGCAGGGGCACTATTTTCACGCGGGCGGTGCCGGTGCCGTCGGCCAATGGAGCCTCGTATTCAATCTCGTCGATGCGGCTCATGCCGATGTTCTGAATGACGTCGAGGTGCTTGAGATATTGCTCGCCGAAGGTCATCCAGAAGCGGGCCTGACGGATGGTGGGATAGTTTTTCACGAGCGACTCCAGTTCCTCGTGGTGCAACAGGTAGCTCTCCCTCGGTCCGATGTTCGGGTAGGTGAGCGGCTGGTGGATTTCCAGCGGCTCGGTCTCAATCCATTGCCCGTCTTTGTAGTAGAGGCCTTTCTGCGTTATCTCGCGGATGTTGATTTCCGGGTTGAAGTTGGTGGCAAAGGCCTTGTGATGGTTGCCGGCATTGCAGTCCACGATGTCGAGGTAGTGTATCTCGTCGAAGTGGTGCTTGGCGGCGTAGGCCGTATAGATGCCGCTCACGCCCGGGTCGAAGCCGCAACCGAGGATGGCGGTGAGCCCGGCCTGGCGGAAGCGGTCCATGTATGCCCATTGCCACGAATACTCAAAGTGCGCCTCGTCTTTGGGCTCATAGTTGGCGGTGTCGAGATAGTTGCAACCGCAAGCCAGACATGCCTCCATGATGGTGAGGTCCTGATAGGGCAAGGCAAGGTTGACCACCAATTCGGGTTGATAGCTGTTGAAGAGTTGCTTGAGCTGCTCCACGTCGTCGGCGTCCACCTGTGCCGTCTTGATGTCCATGGTATAGCCTTTGCGGTGGATGTCGGCGACGAGTTTGTCGCATTTCTCTTTCCGCCTGCTGGCAATCATCAACTCAGTGAAAACGTCGGCGTTCTGCGCAATCTTATAGGCAGCCACCGTGGCGACGCCTCCGGCGCCAATCATTAAAATTCTGCTCATGGTGTTGTGGGTGTTATGTTTTTTATTTTCAGATGTTAAAATGCTTTTTTATGGGCTATGTGCGTGAAATCTTTTACTTTCTCACCATTTCACTTTTTTCTAAGGAGAGTTGGAGTAAAGGAGTTTTTTACTTTTTCAATTTTTCCTCGTCTTTTCACCTTTTTTCTATGGAGTTTTATCTTCCCCCCAAGGGGGATTTGAGGGGCTTTACCTTTTTTTATTTCTAAGGAGAATGGGAGTAAAGGAGTTTTTTTACTTTTTTCTTCCCCCCTTTGGGGGGATTAGAGGGGGCCTTCAGTTTTTCACCTTTTTAATGGCGGCAGCAAATTTTTCACTCTTCACTCTTCACTTTTCACTTAAAAGCTTTTCACTTAAAAGCTTTTCAAGTCTCCTTCTTCACAAATGCGCCAAAAGTCGTTTTCCTTCTTGAAGACGAGATAAGAGGGGTAGGTGTTCGTCTTTCCGCCTTGGCTGACGCGCTTGATAAATTCGCACCTCGTCATGTCGTTGCCCAGGCGTTTCAGGTTCACCCCGTAGCTCACCTGTTCAAAATCGGGAGCTTTCATCAGGGCGTCTTGTTTCATCTTTGCGGCCTTCTCGCCCGACATCTTCTGTCCGAAGAAATCCACTTCCTGAGCGTATGGGCAGTCCTCATAGTCGTTGAACGCCTTGAGGTTATGCTTTTTGTCCCAGTCCTGAATGAGGTTGAGGAAGAGCTCCATGGTTTCGTCGCCACCGTAGCCCTCGTCGCGGTGCTCCTGCCTGGCATCGGGCTTTTTGCCCGCCATTCCCAACAATTGCCGGGCCTCTTGCGTGAGCAGGTCTTTCAGGTCAGCATAGCCGATAAAGCAGAAGGGGTATTCGCCGGTTTCTTCATAAACGTGCGGTTCCACAATGCTGTAGTCGCCATAGTCGAAGCGCACGCCGTCTTTGAGGAAGAGGGGCCGGCGCGGCCATGGAATGCCGAAGTCGTACATGTCGGCACCGTCGCCATATTTCTTCACCAGTTCGCGGTCGATGAGGGCCTTCACCTGTTTTTGCGACGTGAACATCTCCCATCCCAGCGTCCTTCCGTCGGCCTTGCTCACCGTCTTGTCGTTGATTTCCGCCGACGACACGGCGTTTCCCGGGTGGAAGGCGTCCCAGCTGTAGGTGCACGACACGATATGCTCGTTTTCCCACTCCTTCTTAAGCCGGATGTTGTGATACCATCCGTCGCCGATGCCGTCTTCGAGTTCCCGTTTCATCCATTCGGGCTTGAACTCCTCGTCGAATACAGCCACCACCTTTGAGTAGAAGTCCTCGGGGGTGACGACGTCGGTGCGTGCCCTTACGCCGATGGCCATTTCCAGCTCCCACCGCCTGAGTTCCACCTCTGCCGGACTATTGCCGGTGGGGAAGTCGGCGCTGACGGTAAGCGTTGAGTTGTAGCCTTTGTAGGTGTAAACCTTCTCTTCGTCAATGTGTTTGAAGGCAAGGGGCTCCGACACGGGGGCACTTGCCAATGTTGACATGGCGGCGTTGCCCTCCACTTTGTTGGCATGTCCTTTTGCGCATCCCAAGCAGGCGACCATGGCCATGCCGGCGAGCACGATTTTCATTGCATAGTCCATATTTTGTTTCCTAAATGTTTCTTTCATCGAACAATCCTCACTGTGTCAGCAAGAAAATTAAACAAGGAATTAATAATAATTCGTTTCCACAAAAAAAAGATTGCGCGATGACTGCTGCAAAACTCATCATTCATCACTTTGTGTATCACGTGCCAATCTCCTCGCCCTTGATTCCGAGGGCGTGCAAGAGCGAATAGCCCAGGATTTCGCTTCGGAAGTTGCCTCCCGACAATGGCGACATGGCAAAGAGGGTCAGCTGCAGGCCGTCGGGCGCCTGGCGGGCTGTCTGCCGCAGGCGTTGCACCACGGAGCCTTCCTCGGCGTCGGGCACCACGAGGAGCCGCTTCACGCCCTGTTGTTGCATGAGGAACTCGGCGATGCCCGCCACCATATCGTCCTTTGTGGTGATTTCCTCCACCGGCACGGCGTGGATGGCAAATTCGCCCAGCGGTCCGCGAAACGCCTTGCCGTTCAAGTCGTTGTAGGCCGATGGCGCGAAGTATTTCAGCCCCTTCCGCCCTTTCTCGTGTATGAGCACCACGGTGGTCTGGTGCTCTCCGGGACGCAGTCCGCCATCCAGCGCCAGACATTCCAGCCACTTGCCGAGGTCGGCCTCCTTGATGCGCCGCTCCAGCATGCGCTCAAAGTTCACCGTCAGGTTGAAGGCCACGCGGTCCACATAGTCGGCATCTACAACAATGCAATTCTCAGTCCATTTCGTCAGCATTTCATTCATAGGCACAAAGGTACAACTTTTTTCGGGAGGCGTGACAAAAATCCCCAAAAACTCTTTCCCTTTTTATGTTTTTTAAAAAGTCTGCCTGCAAAAAGAAAAGGAGTGTGCCAGAGGCGAACCCCGGCACACTCCCAAAATTGTGTGTTGTTGCGGCTGCGGGCCACACGGCCCGTGCCAGCGGTTACTTGTGTTACTTGTTGACCACCTTCTGGCCTTTCTTGATGACGATGCCCTTGAACGAGCTGTTGACGCGTTGTCCGGCCATGTTATAGGCGGGGCTGTCAATGTTCTCGGTGGCCACCTGCGTGATGCCAGTGGGCACGGCGGGAGCTTCCACGGCGATTGCCGAAGGCTCGTTGAGTCCGCCGCGTTCGTTGGCAGCGCGGATGGTGTATTCGGCGCTGGCGTCATCGACGACGTACTCGGTGTCGAGGGTGAAGTCAATCACCTGTCCGTCTTTCACGATGGCGTAGAGCAAAGCGTAGTCGCTGCCGGTCCACGAGAGGGTGGTGCCGTTCAGGGTGACATCGGTGATGACGGGCACCTGCTCGGTCAAGGCGGTGGGTGTCCATTCGCCGAACATCAGGCTCATGTCGCTATAGGTGTCAGCCTCTTCCATGGTGAGCACGGGGTTGTTGGTGTGTCCGTCGCCGAAGGTCTTCTTACGTCCTGAGAGGTCCACGGTGGAACCGGTGGCGGTCATCGAGTTGTACTCGGCGAAGCGCTTGGGCCATCCGTTCGACATCTCGTTCCATCCGATGGCCGAGGGCAGGACGTTCATGGTGGTGTTGATAAAGAGGGCCACGGGAGTGCCGCTTCCCCACGGGCGTCCGAGCGTGTAGTTGCCGTCCACGCCGTTGCCGTTGCCGTCGCCGTTGATGGTGCAATCAAGGAACACCCATCCGATGTTGGCCGGTGTGGAGGGCACGGCGAGGTAACCGCCAGCCACCTGCTGCAGGGTGACTTCGTTGAAGAAGGCGTCGCCCTTTCCGCAAAGGTAGTCGGTGCGTCCGCGCACCACGCCGCCCTCGAAGTAGTAGAGGCCGTCGTTCTTATTGCTGGTCCAGGTGTCCTGATAGCCGTAGAGCTTGGCGTTCTTGTAGATGGTGCGGGTGCCGCGGTCCTGAACGGCGATGTTGCGCCCGAGGGCGTCCTCAATGCCGCTCTTGATGGTGATGTCCTGGAAATAGGTGTCGGTGACGTTGCCGGCAATCTGCAGCACATCGCTGTTGCCAATGCCGTCGTACTTGCTGGTGGTGCCATAAGTTCCGGCAAAAGTGGCGTCGGCAGGGATGGCATTGCTGATAACGGTGGCGTCGCGGTCTTCACCGATGAACGAAATGTTGGAGGCGGTGATGAAGGTGATGCACTCGGGCACCTCAAATCCGTTCACGGTCTTCATGGTTTCGCTCAGCGGGATGTTGTATTCGCCGCTCTTGACGAAGATGCGATAGCGTGTGGTCTTGTCGGCACGGTTGTTGGCGGCCTTGATGGCCTCCACCAGTTCTTCGACGTTGCTCACCACGGCGTCGTAGAGCGTCTTTTCCACGGCCTCGCGCATCATGGTGTGGAAGTTAATGGTGATGGCCTCCTCCAGCGTGTTGTCCGTAAGATCTGAGATGCAGCCTCCGGGCAGGGTGAAGGTGTAGTCGGTGTCGTAGTCGAGCTGACGGTATTCAAATGTCACGGCTTTGCCCATGACCGACGGCGTGAGGGTCTTGTCGCCGAGGGTGGCCGTTGTGCCTTCGGCCACTTTCACGCGCTCGTTGAATGTGAGCACAATCTTTCCGGTGGCCGATGCGCCCGTGGCATTGTTCTCGGGAACGGTCTTCACGAGTTCGGGAGCCAGTCCGTCGTTCAAGATTTCCGCCGAGCCGAGGATGTAGATGTTGGCAATGGCGTTGCCGTCGTTTGCCGAGGCTGTGCCCTTGATTTCCGATGTCTTGTCGGCAATCCAGCGAATGTAGAGCTCGGCCTGGTTGTCGGCATCCTCGCCCAGTGCAATTTCGGCAGAGTTCACCTTCTTGGGACCATCCAGACTGATGCTTCCGGCCTTTGTCCAAGTGTCGCCGTCGGTGGAGAACTCCACGTCGTAAACGGTGTAGGAGTTGTAGTTGTAGAGCATGTCGAAGCTCACCACGACGTTGGTGAATGCCTCGGCGTTGACCTTGGTCTGCCAGTGCCAGTTGCCCACGTCGCCGTTTTCCGAGCCTGTCTTCCAGTTCACGGCGGCGCCCTTCAGGCTTTCGTAGCCTCCGGCAGCCTCGGTGCTCTTGTCGAGCCAGCTGCTGGTTTCTCCCGTAGCAGTGTTGACGAGCGAGAAGGCTGCGCTTTCATTGTCGGCAGAGGCGAAGTCGGCCACGCGCCCGTTGTTGCCTTTCTTGTAGAAGTCCCAGCCGGCAATGAAGTCGGTGGCCTCGAAGGTGGCGGTGAGGGCGACGTCGCTGTTCATGGTAACCTGTCGCTCCGACGTAGTCTGCCCGTCGTCCCATCCGGTGAAGGTCAGGATTTTGTTGCCGGTGGCGGTGATTGTCACCACGGATCCGGCTTCATACATCATCTTGCCGTCAACGTCGGTGGGCATCGGGTCGGGAAGCACCATGTAGTCGTTAGCTCCGCCTTCCACGTTGAGTGTCAGCTCGTAGGTCTCCACCTGCACGAAGTTGGCGGTCAGCACGGCGTCGCCGTTCACGGTATATTTGAACTTGGCTTCTTCCGACACGGTGTTGCCCTCTTCGTCGGTCCAGCTTACGAAGTCGTAGCCGAAGTTCTCGGTGGCCGTAAGCGTCAGTTCGGAGCCTTCCTCATATTCCTCGGCAACGGGATAAACGTTGACCGTACCGCCCTCTTCAGGGTCGGCCACGGCGGCGAAGGTGTATTTATTCACATCTTGTACGGAGCCGTTGACCAGTCCCTCGATGGCAACTTCGGCAAAACCGCCTTGCTTGCCTGAAGGCACACCCACGGTGGCGAAGAGCGAGAAGCCGTCGGCAGAGGTGAGTGCAGCCTGCTGTCCTGCGGTAAGTTCAATGTCGAATCTTGTGGCGTAATTGTCTTTGGCACCGTATTTGTCATCGGCCTGCGTCTTATTGGCGCGGGCGGCAGTATAGGTGCCCAGGGTGATGGTTTCACCATTAGCGACCTTGGCCGTAACAACGACGCCGTTTTCCTGGTCTGTTCCGAAGCGCGTGATATTAGCGCTCACCTTGGTCGGAGTAAATGTCAGGCCTGCTACAGGCTTCACCGACCACTCCACGGCATCAGTCTTTGAGGTTGGTGCCAGCTTTACAAAGGTTACGCCGGGAGATTCAAGGGATGTTCCGGTGCCTGCGGTGGTGATGTTTTCTCCCAAATCCACGGAAACGGTGCTGAACACTCCTTCAGGAGAAGCGGTGTAGTCGGAAATGTTGCTCGCATCGGAGAAGGGCCACACCACGGTTGCCACTTCGTTTGTATAAGTGGTGCCGCCGCTCTGCTGCACCACGGGCAAAACGATGGTGAACGTGCTGAAATAGCTGCCGTTGCCAATGACGATGTCGATGGTTTCCGCAGGGCTGGCCACGGTGTAGGTAACGGTGGTGCCGTTCGTTTCATAGTCGGTCTGGCCGTCGATGGTCGTCGTGGTGGTGGCGCTATAGGAATTGATGCTCACCGTTGCTCCCTTGCACGAGGGCACGGTCAGCACGGTGCCGCTGTTCATCTGGCACCAGTCGGTCCAGTTGCCGTTGGCAATCTTGCCGCCGCCGGCGGTATTGAAGTCCAGTTTCACGTCAATGCTCTCGCCGTTCACAGTGGCCTGGGTCACAAAGATGCCGCTCGATCCCTCGTAGGCCATCAGCGGAGCGCCGTTCTGCCTCTGGAAGTCGAAGACCACGGTGACGGCCTCCGTGCGGTCGGACAGGTTGGCGCTGTTCTGCGTAAATACGGGCGTCAGGGCAATGGTTTCTTCCATGGCGTCGAAACTGGTGCCCGGGGCGTAGGTATTCACGCCGTCGGTCCATCCCGTCAGCGTATAGCCCTCCTTGTAGAGTGTGTGGTTCACGGGGATGGCAAAGGGTGTGCCATAGTCGATGGTGCCGCCTTCGGGCAGTGTGCCCTCAGCCGTTTCGTCGCCCAGACTGAAGCTGATGGTCGAGCTGGTGGGCAGGTCCTGTCCGCCCGTGGGCACGGGATATACGGCCTTCACCCAGCGGTAGTAGCTGCCGCCGCCAATAACGATGCTGAGCGACGAGGCCACGCCCTCATAGGTATAGGATGTGACGTTGCTGGCGAATGTCCAATCCGAGGAACCGGCCACGGTGGTGCCGGTGGGTTCGCTCATTGAATAGAAACTCACTTCCGTTCCTGTGCATGCCGGAAGGGTGAGCACGGTGCCGCTGTTCATCTGGCACCAGTCGGTCCAACTGCCATTGGCAATCTTGCCAGCAGTGGCGTCGAAGTCGAGCTTCAGGTCGATGACGGCACCGTTCACGGTGACCTGCGTCACGTAGATGCCCACGGCCCCGTTGCCCTGGTAGTTCAGCAGGGGAGCGTCGTTTTTGCGCTGGAAGTCCCATGTGGCGGTGACGGCCTCCGTGCGGTCCTCAAAGTTCACGCTGTTCTGGGTGAACACGGGGGTAAGCACAGCACCCTCGGCGGGCACGGTGAAGGCTGCGCCGGGAGCATAGTTTTGGGCGCCGTCGGTCCAGGCGGTCAGCGTGTAACCCTCAAGATAGAGTGTGCGGTTCAGGGGGATGGCGATATTGGTGCCCACCTCGGCCTTGATGTCGGCGGGGAAGGTGCCCTGCGGCTGCTCAGTGCCCGTGCTGAAGGAGACGGTGGCCTCCTCAATGAGCGTAGAGGGGTCAACGTCCTCCACGGCGAAGTAGGGAACGTAGGAACCGCCCGAAATGGTCAGCGTGGCGGCCTCCGAGCCTTTGTAATAGCCCGACACCACGTTCTCGGCCTTGTTGTTGTGGTAGCAAGCGCCGGTGTTGGTGTTGAACGTCGCAACGGTTTCGCTGCCAATCTTCACGGTGACGTCGCCGCCCCATGCGCAGGTGCCGAAAGTGATTTTCACCGGACCCTCCACGGCAACCGTTGCCGAGAAGTTGGTCCAGCCGTGCTCGTTGCTGTGGAACTTGCCGCTCAGGGTGGCCACGGCCGTGGCCTCGCCGCCGGCTTCCACGCGGTTGCCGTCGGCATCCACACCAATCGACACCATGGGTTTGTCAGCGATTTCATCTGCCGTAAGCAGGTTGCCGTTGGTGAGGTCAACCGACAGATTGATGGCTGAGGCAAGCATGCTCGCCGTCAGCATGAGAACAAGAATTCCCAAACGTCTGATTTGCTTCATGTTTGTTGAGATTAGTTTAAAATTAAGTATAAAATTGACAATAATTGTGCAAAGATAGTCCTTTTCTATCACAATAATATATATTAGGTATGGTTTTTAATGTTTTTTAAGTACTGCGCCACTTCCCGTTGCTCAGCCACTCGAATTAAAATCTTTTTCTGCATGATGTTAATTCGAGATTTATTTATAACTTTGCAAACAAATTGATAATTATAAACTAAAAACCATTCTACAACATGAAAAAGACCTTCTCATTTTTGGCCGCATTCCTCATGGCGGCCCTGTCGGCCCAGGCCGACCTCGCGCCCACGGTGATGCTTCACCATGCCGGCCACGCCACTATGTTCACCTACGACAAAATCCAGGATGCGGTGAATGCCGCCGTCAATGGCGACACCATCTACCTCTCCGAAGGCACCTTTTCGCCGTTCAACGTCAACAAGCGCATCATGGTGCGCGGCACGGGCTATAGCACCATTATCGACGGCGACTGCCAAATCACCATCAGCGGCACGTCGCCGCTCACCATGCCCGTTCTCGACGCCATGTGCTTCAACGGCAACATCAACGTGACGAGCGGCTACAAGCAGTTCACCCTGCGCAAGTGCCGGGCGAAGAACATCTCTTTCACCAACTCCGACTTCTACGACGTGAAGTTTGACAGATGCTACTTTTCCGAAACTCTTCACTTGACAACAAATGTGAAGGAGTTCACGGCTTTCAACACAAAGATAAATACGCTCCATCCGCATGACTATACGGAAGGTATTGCAAGGTTTGAGCATTGCAATATTGTATATGTCTGTGACACCATCTCAAGGGCAACATTTAATTGTAGTTATATAGCAAGTTACACAAGATTGTCCGGAGCAGATACATTTATTAATTTTGTAGGATGTGTTTTCAACTATTGCACAACTACATCTTACATACAAAACCATTGTATTTCTGAATGTGAGTTAAATTACTGTTGGACCGCTAGTAATAATGGTATAGATTGGAATCCAAGTTCTGGTTATATTTGCGCCATTGACGGCACAAAATGCGGTGCTTACGGCGGCCAGCATCCCTTTACCCAATGGCCAGAAGTGCCAGCGGTAACGAAGCATGTGCTAAAGGTTGACGTGCCAAACAAAAAGCTGAACGTCACGCTGACCATCGACAAGTTGGTGAAATACGAATAGGAAATGCTTATGAGAAAACACTTTGCATGTCTCCTCGTGATGGCCGCCCTGGCGCAGAGTGTACGCGGGCAGAGCTACTACTACGAGCAATGGCTTGACAACAACCGCTCCGTGGTCAACCACGGCATGTTTAGCGCGGGCGAGCAGACGGTGGACTTCGACATCTCGGGCATCACAACCGCGGGCCTGCACTTCCTCAACATCGTGCCCTACGACGAGAACGGCGAGACGGGCGTGTGGAAGTGCATCCCCTTCATGGTGCCCGAAGGATGGCCTGCCACCACCGAAGCCACGATGATGGAATACTGGATTACCGCCTACCAGCCCACGCCCACGGTGGTGCCTTACACGGCGGGCGAGATGTCGCTGGAATTTGACGTCAGCCAAATGTCCTACGGCCTCCACTTCCTCAACTTCCGCACCATGAATGCGCGGGGCGAGCGCGGGCCGTGGAAACAGATTGGTTTCTACCTGAGCAACGGCATTTTCGACCCCGAAGAGATAACCTTCGACTATTGGATTGACGACAACTCCCCGCAAACGGGCACGGGCTGCATGCCCGGGTCACTGCCCTTGCAAATGGATGTCAGTTCGTTGGAGTTGGGCAACCACACGTTCAGCTTCAAGGCCCAAAACCTCTTCGGCACCTACGGCGAGCTGTTCACCACGACGTTCAAGTTAGAAGCCGTGGCCACGGGCATCGACACGCAATCCTCTCTCACCAGGCGGCTACAAGTGCGCTCCGCCGACGGCCTGCTCATCATTGAAAGCAGCGGGGAACGCGATTTGACCATCTTCTCGGCTGGAGGGGCCCTCGTGCGCCGCGTTCACCTGCAGGCAGGACAAAACGTGGTTGAAGGCTTGCAACCCGGCATCTACATCATCGAGGGTTTGAAACTCACCGTCAACAATTAAAATCCCCGACACTCTCCAGAATACATACGGCGATGCCCGACTCCCACGAGGATGTCGGGCATCGCTGATTATCAACAAGAAAGCAGTGCCCATATTCAGTGGCCTGCATGCCCCGCGAAAAGAGAAGCCGAGGGCGGAAAACATGGGAAAGAGCGGCGAGGGAAGGGCTTATTTTCCCCTTTCGGAAAAAAAACGGGCAAAAAAGTTGGCCGTTTGACAAAATTTCCATACCTTTGCACCGCATTTCCCAAAATGCACTCCTGTCGGCATAGCTCAGCTGGTTAGAGTATCACCTTGACATGGTGGGGGTCCTTGGTTCGATTCCAAGTGTCGACACACAGAAATCCCGGTTGCCTTGAACGGTAGCCGGGATTTTTTGTGTCTGGCGATTAAGGGGGCAGCGCCCGAAACCGCGCCGGACGTGATGGCTTTTGGGGGAGGTAAAAAACGGATAAGGAGCAGGCAAAAAACGGTAAAAATATTTGACAAAATCAGCGGTTTTTGCACCCTTTTAGCAAGTCATTGAAAATCAATAACTTGCAAACCCCGTTGGGTTTAACCGCAAATTTCGGGGAGAAATCTTGAAGTTTTCTCCTCTCAATCTTCAAGATCTCTCCCCGAAATTTGCGGTCAAACCTTTTGGACTATGAAAAAAGTGTTGAAAAATCTTGACAAAAAGCTATGCGCTGCGCTAAATGAAAAATGACAAATGACAAAGCCTTTTAGTTATGAGCTATTATTTATGAATGGTGATTAACGGCGGCAGACTTTTCACCTTTTCATTTTTCAATTTTTCACCTTTTATATGGCGGCAGCAAATTTTTCACTCTTCACTTTTCACTCTTCACTTATTAACCACCACTTTCTTTCCATTGTTGATATAGACGCCCTTCTGCACAGGTTTTGAGTTGAGCAGGCGGCCGTCGGTCGTACGCCAGGGGCCGTTGTCCGTCAGGGCGGTTCCGGCGGCGTGGTTAATCGTCGTTGGCATCGATGACGTGAAAACCACCTTTTTCGCATCGTTCCCGTACTTGTCGGCAATGGCGCTATAGGAGTAATGTGGGTTGATGGTATAGTCCTGCGGCGTGGCGACATCGACGTTTTCCATCTGAATATTGCCAAAGGCCACGGCGCAATCGTCGCCCTCGGCCGTCATGGAAACACCGCTGAGGAGCAGCTGTCCGCCGGTCTTCACGCCGAATCCCAGGCCCTTGAGGTTGTAGGTTCCGCCGGTGAAGTTCACATTGCCGTCGCCCTCCGACTCTATGCCGGCCATTTGGCCTGAGAAGAGGCTGTAGCCGGCATCCACGGTCAGCGAGCCGCCGCCCTTGAAAGTGGTTGTCAGGCGGGCAATTCCCCAGGGGGTCGTTGCTTCCGAGTCGATGTGAATGGCCGATGTGCGGCCAGATTTGATGATGTTATTCCCCGTCAGTTCCACGTTCAGCTTCTTTTCGCCGGCAGAATTGAATCCGCAATTTGCCTGAATGACCGGAATGTCCATGAGCGACTCGATAGTTACGCCGTTCAAGCGAAGGGTGAAAGTGCTCTCGTCGAACCCGATGGAGCCGCCTTTGAGGAAGCCCTGCGTAGTGAGGCCTTCTTCAAGGTAGGCCTTGTTGCCCTCGTTGAGGTTCCACCCGCATAGCGCCACGAAGTAGTGGTTTCCGGGATTGCCCACCACGACGTGGCGCCCGTCGTAGTATTGCAGCAGGTCGGGCTGTGTTTCGGCGTTGGCGGGCAGCAGCACGGTGGTCACCTCGTCGCCAATCAGCTCCAGCCGGTTCATCACCGCCTCGTAGTCGTACTCGTTATAGGCGTCGATTGTCGTACCATTCGTGGCGGCCAGCTCGGCGGTGCTGCCGCTTTCGGTGGTGCTGCCGCTGAACGCATGGTAGGCACCGCGCACGTTCATGTTCACATTGTTGAGGGTGAGCTTGTCGATGAAGAAGATGCCGTCGCGCACACGCACGGTGAGCGTGGCGTTGCCGATGCCGCTGATGGTGGCGTTTTTACCAAGCGCGATGTAGGGGCACTTGCCCGAGCCGTAGCCGCCAATGACGTTGTTGCCCTTCAGTTCAATGTTCAGGCCTTCCATGTCGCCGGCCTCGATGCCCGCCTCGTAGGTGGTGATGGTTGCGCCGTCAAGGACCAGCGTGTTTTGGTCTATGTCGTAATAGACGTTGCCGTCGCCCAGGATGTCGTCGTAGTTGAAAGCGGTGACTCGCTGGCCGCCCACGCTCAGGTCGATTCCTTCGCTCGGACCTATTTTCGCCATATTGACAGCATCGCCCGATTCCGTGTAAAGCATGCTATTGAAGAAAACGGGGTTTTCGGGTGTAACCCATTTCATGAACGGGCTCAGCACGAAGTCCTCTTCGTGCCCGATCAGGGCGGAAAAATCGTCGCCGATAAAGGTGATGTCGCCATAGTCGAAAAACACTTTGTCGGAAGTCAGCATGCCCGCCGTCTTTCCGTGGAAGGTGTAGGTGCCTCCCCTGAATCGGCACTGGCCATACTCCATGAAGGCATAACCCATGGAATAATCCAGGGTGTTGTCTTCACAAAGAGCGTTGACGGTCAGCGAGCCCGAACCCTCGAAGGTATAGCTTTCCGACGCCATCGTGATTGCCACGGCCATGGCATAGGGCATTGATTCTGAACCTTCCATCACGTCGGTCTGTGCCGTCACCGTCACCTTGTTCGTGCCCTCCACTTTCACAATGAGCCCGTTGATGCCATTCTCCAAGAGGATGCCTTCAAAGTCGTTCAACTTTCCGTTCGACAAGAAGCGTGCAATGCCTTTTTCCTTAAAATCCACTACGGCATTGTTCAGCACGAGGGTCTTGTCGCCGTCGAAAGAAATGGAGCCGCTCTTCAGGTACCCCATTTGCGAGAGCAAGGTGGTCAGTTGCTGGCGGTTGCCGTCGGTCACCTGCATATTGCAGACGTAAAGGGGATATGACTTGGCAAAGGCGCAAGTACTGATGGCCGTCAGCACCACCGCGGCCATCCATCTGGAAAAACTGTTTCCTGTCTTCATCTTGTTTAATCGTTTAAGGTGATTTTATTATTTCACGACGGGCACGCCTGCCAATCGTCGTTTACGTTGCAAATATAGGAAAAATAAACGAAACCACAAAGGATTTGCGATGAAAACCTTCAACAACGGCCTACATCTGAGGCACATCACTGAAACTTCTCTGGCATATCTTTGGAACATTCCCGGCACATCTTTGGAACATTCCCGGCACAAGGGGGCAATGCCGCCACCTGCCGCTCTTTCAAAAACGTATTATTTCCCCTGCCGGTTAAGCTAAAAAATGCTAAGAGCGCTTACTTTTTTCCATTTTATGATTTCCATTTTATGGAAAAATAAGTAACTTTGCCCATAATTTATTAACATGACGACTTATGGCCAAAGAGAACGCTAAGATTGACAATCCATTCGTTACCACAGGATATGCAGGTGCCGATTATTTCTGCGACAGGGAGAAAGAGAGTAACCCGCCTTTACAACCAGTTTGACGGCGTCACCTATTATATGCAGAGAGTGATGAACGAAATGTTTAGCCGGACAGCCGTTGGGGACAAGTGTGTAGAAACCGATGTCAGCAAGGCTGTGGATGAGATTATTGCTGTTTCCTCCATTATCTATGAAGATTTGATGTACCAGCTGCCCGAAAAGCAAAGCCGCGTGCTGATAGCTGTGGCAAAGGACGGAAATGCAGAGAACGTCACCGGTGGGAAATTCATTAAACGACATGGACTTACGTCACCCAATTCTGTAAAATCTGCCATTCCCGCACTGATAGACAAGGGATTACTCACTCAGGACAAAGGTGTTTACAAGGTTTACGACCTGTTCTTCGCCTTGTGGTTGGTAAAGAATTTCTAAGCAAGAACATTATGGAACACGGGGAAAGCCACTGAAAAAAAAGGCTTTCCCCGTGCTTTTTGTCAACGGACTTACATCCTGGCCTTCTGCTTTTCGCCGGCACCGGAGCCGCGATACTTGCTGCGTGCCTCGTTGAACTTCCATACGAGTTCGAGGAGAATGGTGCGGCGCGCAGGATTGGCGGTGGTCAGCTCGCGGATGCCATAGACGACGCCCTCGGTCTTGTTGGTATTTAGGACATCGTAGCAACGGAGGTCGGCGGTCAGCGTACCCAAGCGGCGCAAGTTGAAGTCACGTTGCACGGCGAGCGTGAGGTTGAAACGCCGGGCCGTGATGCTGAAGTTGTTGTAGTCGCCCTGCGAGGCCCATTGGGCGTTGGCACTCAGGCGGAAGGCTTTAGGCAGTTCGACGTCGTTGTTCCAGACAAGCGTGACGTAAGGTTTGTTAAGCGTCTTGATGCTACCGTCGGCCGTTGGCGTCTTATAGTTCTGGAAGACGGAGAAGGCATACCACATGGGATGCCAGCAACCGATGACGGGACTGGCGGAGAGGCTCAGCGAAAGCTGGTCGTAGTCCTCGGCGCTATTGATGGGCCGCACCAGGCTGATGAGCGGGTCCGCGCTTCCCGGGAAAGGCTCTGTGGACATGGTTTCGCTATTTTTCATGCGGCCATAGTTCACGGTGAAGTTTGCCCACTGATAGGCCGCGTTCAACACCAGGCTGTGGGTGTAGGTCGGCTTCAAATAGGGGTTGCCGCTCTGATAGGTGTAGCGGTTGACATAAATCGTGGAGCTGGTCAGGTTTGAATAGTTCGGGCGCTGAATGTCGCGGCGATACGACAGGCTGAGTTGCATTTTCCCCACAGGGGCGGAGACGGTGGCGGTGGGGAACCAGTCGCCGTAGTTGCGGCACACATCGTCCTCGCGCTGTCCGAAGTTGAAATAGTCGTTCTTCAGGTGCTCATAGCGCAGGCCCACTTGTGCGAACACCTTGCCGAAGGGCCTGCCGTACTCGAGGAAAGCCGCCGCCGACTTCTCGTTGATTTCCGTGTCGGTGGCCTTCACGGGCACATAGTCGGTGGCCTGGTACGAGTAGGCGTCCGTGCGGTGGTTGTAGCTGTATTCGCCGCCCATCGAGAGGTTGCCCTTCAGCACGGGATAGGTGAAGACGAGCTTCGAGGCCCAGAAATTGTTGGCGCTGTTGGTATTGTTCTCAATGGTGCGGGTGGTTCCGGCGCCGCCCGATGCCGGGGTCATCGTTTCGGTGGTGCTGCCCGGCGTCTTGGTGTCGTCGAAGAAGCCGTCAACGTTCAGGTCGATGCCCAGCTGACCCACCTTGCCATTATAATAAGCATTGAAGATGTGCTTCGTGATGCTCTCGTCCTGCCAGATACGGCTCTCGGAAAACTCGGTCGGCATGCCGTTCTCGAACATATCCGTCAGGTAGTCGCCCTTCGTCTCGCCGCTGGGCGTGCGGTCGTATTTGTAGTAGGCGCCGAAGGTGTGGTTCTCGTCAACCATATAGTTCACCTGCAACTGGGGCGACCATCCGTGCCAGGGGTGTCGCATCTCCTGAGTGGAGAGGCCCGTCATGCGGTCTTTGCCCACATAGTAAGCCAAGGCGGTGTTGGCCAAGCCCTTATAGTGGTTATAGGTGCCCGCCCAGAACGAGCCTGTCAGGTCGAGTCCGCCCGTGCGGTAGTTGGCGGTGAGGTTATTATT
>JAEEGL016957148.1_pt1 | contig 19162 bp, 18 predicted proteins | sample 9134231 | NCBI WGS metagenome assembly JAEEGL01 (sample SAMN16246548, study PRJNA631951) | gut metagenome | biome: gut microbiome; feature: rumen; material: fiber-attached | host: Bos | place: Iran: Karaj | collected 2018-10 | reverse complement strand
TTTCTGGAGCTGGTGGTGAGATTTGAACTCACGACCTGCTGATTACGAATCAGCTGCACTGCCCCTGTGCTACACCAGCAAACGGATCTGTCGCAAATCCGGGGTTTATTCTATCACGATTTCGGGCGTTTGTCAATACTTAAAACGAAAACGGAAAGGTTTTTTATGAATTTATGCAATCCCCGGGTGATCCGGGAACTGATGGCGGAAGCCGGGATCCGGTTCCGGCGCGACCTCGGGCAGAATTTCCTTGTCGATCCTACGATCCCCGAGGAGATCGCGGAAATCGCGGCGGACGATCAAAACACGGTGATGCTCGAGATCGGGCCGGGGGTCGGGTGCCTTACGTCCGCGCTCGCGGAACGCTACCGCAAAGTGGTCGCGATCGAGATCGACCGGGGGCTGATCCCCGTGCTTGGAAAGACGCTCGCCGAATACGACAACGTCACCGTAATAAACGACGACTGTATGACCGCGGATCTGGCGTCCCTGCTCTCGGCTGCGGGCGACGGCACGCCCGGCGTCGATTTCCCGGTCTCGGTCGCCGCGAACCTTCCCTATTATATTACGACGCCGATCCTGCTCCGTCTGCTCGAATGCGGCATACGCTTCTCGCACGTGACCGTGATGGTGCAGAAAGAGGTCGCCGACCGTCTGGCGGCATCCCCCGGCTCAAAGGACTACGGCGCGATCACCGCGGTCCTCGGCTACTACGGAACGGTCACGCGGTGCTTCACGGTTTCGCCCTGCAGTTTCCTGCCCCCGCCCGCCGTTTCGTCCGCCGTGGTGCGGATCGACCTGTACCCCGAACCGGCGTTTTCCCCCCTATCTGAAAAGACCTTCTTCGACACGGTCCACGCCGCGTTTGAGCAACGGCGCAAAACGCTGATCAACGCGCTTTCGGCTCGCTTTTCCGATCTCGGGAAAGAGCGGATCTCAACGATCGTCGCGTCCTGCGGCTTTCAAGCCGACGTGCGGGGCGAGCGGCTCGGGACCGGGGACTTCGTCACCCTCTCGGACGCGATCTTTCGCGCAAGGAAGGGGACCGACGGCGCGTCCGTGTAACCGTCACAAAAAAAGTTTGACTCCGCCCGATTTTTTTGTCGAAAACGATTGACGAGAAAGACGGAATGTGATAAACTAAAAGTACCAAATATTTTGCAAAGGAGAGTTCACATCATGGCAGCCAAAAAAGATTACTTCGGTCTCGAGTACATCGTCAGTCTGATCCTTGCCATCATTCCCCCGACATGCTGGGCTTGCGGTTTCGTCACCCGGTTTATGGAAGGCAAGATCGTCGCGGGTATCATCCGCTTCTTCCTCACCTTCCCCGTCATTTGGATCCTCGACATTTATTCGATGGTCACGAAGAAAGAGATCTTCCGTCTCCTCGATATGTGATCCGCTCCACAATAGAGTCCGGGCGCTTGCAGTTGCAAGCGCCCGGGTTTTCTTTTGTCTATGAATAATCTGAAACCGTATCCTCAGAAGAACCGCTCTTTCCCCGACAGCCCCCAGAAGAATTTCCGGATCAGGTCCGCAGGGACGACCGTGAACGCGAGCAGGATCACCCGAAGGAGAAGATGCGGCTCGAGCGGAACGGTACGGAAGAGTTCCCCTCCCCGGTAGACCATCAGCAGTTGGATCGCCGATATCAGCCCGATCAGGGGCAGAAAGAACCGGTTGCGGAAGATCCCCGAGAACAGCCGGAGCCGTTCGGTGCGGGCGTTCACGCAGTTGAAAAGCCCCGCAAAGATGAACAGGACGAAAAAGGCGGACAGAAACGCGGCGGGATCGCACTCGAACCCGAACGCACGACGGAAAATGGGCAGAACGAGAAAGCCGACCGAGAGCAGAAGCGTATAGCCGCCGGTCACGGCGATCTGTCCCTTCATATAGCGGTTCAAAATCGGTTCGTCGCGGCGTTTCGGCTTTTCGCGCATCCTGGACGGAAGCGGCGCTTCGCCGGCGAACATCAGTCCGCCGAGAGTGTCCATGATCAGGTTCACCCAAAGCATCTGTACGATAGTGATGGGCGTCGGCAGTCCGAACAGTTGCCCGAGAAGCGAAACGCCGACCGCGGCAAGGTTCATCATCAACTGGAACGTGATGAACTTGCGGATGCTCGAAAAGATGGTTCGCCCGTAAAGCACCGTCTTCGAAACCGAGGCGATGCTGTCGTCAAGAAGTACGACGTCCCCCGCTTCCCTGGCAACACCTGTCCCGCTCCCCATCGCGAAGCCGACGTCCGAGAGCCGCAGGGCGGGCGCGTCGTTGATCCCGTCCCCCGTCATTCCGACGACCAGTCCCGCCGCCTGCGCGATCCGGACCAGCCGGGTTTTATCCGACGGAACGGCGCGGCACACGACCGAAAGGCGCGATAAGAGCGTGGAAAGTTCGGCGTCTGTTTTATCGCGCAGATCCGCCGCCTCGATCATCAGATCCCCCCGATCGGCACGATACAGTCCGCACGCCGAGGCGACCGACGACGCGGTCCCCGCGTTGTCGCCCGTCACCATCACGACGCGGATCCCGGCGCGCCGGAGCGTTTCTACAGTTGACAAGGCGTCGCGGCGTACGCGGTCGGAGAGCAGAAGGCAAGCGACCAGGGTCAGTTCCCCGAGTTCGTCGATCCGCTCGGAAAGTGTCTTCGCCGTCAGTACGGCAAGAACGCGCGCGCCGCTCTCTGACGCGCGGGCAACGTTCGCTAAGAACCGGGTGCGCGCCGCGGCGTCGAAGTCCGCCGTTCCCCCGTCCGGTAGCAGGATCCGCGTCGCGCGGGGGATCAGGTAGTCGGGCGCGCCCTTGACGAGCACCGTCGACACCCCGCCCGTCAGCGCGACGGCGGAATACTTGCGCTCGGACGAGAACGGAACGTACGCAGTCGCCCGGACGCCCGCCGGGATCTTTTCGCGGGAAAACGCGTCGGACGCAGCGCGCTCGGTTCCGTTCGCGGGAGCGCCGTTTCCCGGGAGAAGCGCCCCCTCGCGGTTGAAGCGTGCAGACAGGGCGAGCGTCGACAGGATCGCGGGACAGTCGCGCCGCACGTCCCCGACCCGCTTGTGTTCGCCGTCGGGGGTTAAGATCCCCGTGAGTTTCATCTTCCCTTCGGTCAGCGTGCCGGTCTTATCGGTGAACAGGATATTCATGCTTCCCGCCGTCTCGATCCCGACCAGTTTCTTGACCAGGACGTGGTCGCGCATCATGCGGCGCATATTGGATGACAGGACAACCGTGATCATCATGGGCAGCCCTTCCGGGACGGCGACGACGATCACCGTGATCGAGAGGGTCAGCGCCCGGATCAGGGTCGAAAGAAGAAAGGACGGATTTGAAAGCAGCGCGCCGATCCCCGCAAGCGAGAAACCGCCCCCGACGACGATGGCGCGGAATAGATAGGAGAGCGCGATCACGCCCGCCGACAGATAACCGATCCGGCTGATCTGCCGGGCAAGCCGCGAGAGCCGCAGTTTCAGGGGACTGGTACGCGTCTCGGTCTGCAATTCCGACGCGAGCGTACCGAAGACCGTCGCGTCCCCGACGCGCCCCACGCGTGCGACGCCCTCGCCCCCGGTCACGACGGCGCCCGAGAAGAGTTGGTGCGGATCGTCGAGCGTCCATTCGCCCGAAAAACGCCCGGGCGTCCGTTCGACCTCGCGCGCCTCGCCGTTCAGAGCCGACAGATCGAGCGTCAGATCGCCCGAGAGAAGCACGCAGTCGGCGGGGATCCGCTCTCCGCCAGAAAGAAGCAGAAGATCGCCGACGACGATCTCCCCGATCGGGAGCGACAGCCGTTTTCCGTCCCGGAAGACGGTGGCGGTCACGCCGCCCGCCTCGGCGGAGAGTTTCTCAAAGGCGCGCTCGCTTCCGTATTCCGACGCGGTCGAAACGAACGAGGAGACCAGGACGGCAAGGACGATCCCCCCGACCTCGAACCAGTTGCATTGTCGGAAGGTGAAGAGCACCTCGATCGCGACCGCCGCGAGCAGAACGCGGATGATGGGATCGCCGAGATTGCCGAGCAGGCGGGAGAGGAACCCCCGCTTTTTCCTTTTCGTCAGGCGGTTGCTCCCGTGACGCGCGCGGGACGCCTCGACCTCGCTTTGCGAAAGACCGCCCCCGACCAACCTTTGTTGCGTCATGTTACCCCCGCCTTTCACGCTCTTTTCGCACCCATTCTATTCGTTTTCCCCCCGCTTGATAACGGCAGGGACCGAAAACCCGAAAAAACCGCAAAAATCGACGGTTTCAGCCGATTCTCCACTTGACATCAAACGGGTTTGGTGGTATATTATATGTGGTGGAAGTTGGGGTTTTGTCGGTCGGTCGGTTACGGGCGTCCGGACGTCGATCCCTCTTCGCTCTCCCTTACGGGAGCCCTGCTCCGACAGATCAAGGAAGGAGAGATTTGCTTTTTACGCAAATCAAATTTCGGCTTTGGGAAATAAAAACGAAAACAAAAACGCCGCCGTCACGACCCTCTTGGCGCTCCGGGCAAAACTTGCCGCGGGGATCGGTTCGGGCGCGTACAAGACCGTCGCGTCGATCTTCGACGAAGGCACCTTCGTCGAGACAGGGGCGCTCGTTACGCGCAAGTACGCGGAGACTCCCGGCTTTGACGCAGACGAACTTGCCGGCGTCGTCACCGGCTACGGCGCGGTGGACGGAAAACTGACCTGCGCGTTCCTGCTCGACGCCACCCGCTGCAAGGGCGCGATCGACGGTCGCACCGCCGATAAGATCGTTTCACTCTACGATCTCGCCAAAAAGAACGGCGCGCCGGTCGTCGGCGTGTTCGACAGCGTGGGCGCGAACATATTCGAGGGCGTTACGGCGCTCGCCGCTTACGGACGGATCCTTGCCGCCGTCGCTTCCGCATCGGGTCTGGTCCCGCAGATCGCCCTGATCGCGGGCAAGTGCATCGGTACTCTCTCCGCCGTCGCGGCGATGTTCGATATCGCTATTCTGGAAGACGGTGCGGCGCTTTATGTGACCGATCCCGCCCTGACGGGTGAAAAGGACGGGCAGTCCCCGATCCTCTCCGCCGTCGCGGACGCCGGGACCGCCGCCGAGCGCGTACGCAACCTGATCTCCTTCCTGCCTCCCTGCGCGGGGTGCGGCGTTCACGTCTCCTCTCCCGCCGACGATCTCAACCGTCGGCTCGCGGATCAACTTCCCGGCGACGCCGCTTCGATCCTCGCTTTGATCGCCGATAACGGCGTGACCATTCCCGTCTCGACGTCCGGTTCCCTGCTCTGCTCCTTTGCCGAGATCGGCGGGGTGCGCTGCGGGATCGTGATCTCGGACGCGAAGAGAGACGGCGGTAAGATCGACGCGCTCTCCGCACGGATCGCCGCCCGGTTCGTCGACCTCTGCGACGCCTACTCGCTCCCGGTCGTGACGCTGGTCGATTCGCTCGGCCTTGCGGTCTCGGGTGAAAACGAGAAGGCGCCCTATTCCGCCGATCTTGCGCGGCTCGCCTTCGCCTATTCCGGTGCGAGCGTCCCGACCGTGACCGTGATCCTCGGACACGCGATCGGCGCGGCGTTCCCGCTGCTCGGTTCGCGTGCGACCGGCGCCGACGTCGTCTATGCTCTGGACGGATCCGAGATCGGCGTGCTTTCCGCCGACGCCGCCGTGGCGTTCGCCTTTGAAGAGGCGATCGCGGAAGGCAAGACCAAAGAGGAACTTCGCGAGGAATGGAAGCAGGCGGTCGCCTCTCCCGTCGCCGCTGCCGCGACCGGGGAGATCGACGACGTGATCCTGGTGTCCGAACTCCGCTGCCGCATCGCGTCCGCGCTCCTGATGCTCTCGGCAAAAGGGACCGTCGACGCGCCCGACCGGGCGATCCGCCCGCTTTAAGTAGGGGGTTCACGATGTTTCTTGCAGTTGACGTCACCAAACCGCTTGAGAGCGTGGGTGAAAAATTCGCCTACGGGGGACAGATGCTTCTGATCGGAATGAGCGTCGTCTTCTCGGTGCTCCTGCTCCTCTGGGGCGCGCTCGAACTCTTCCACGTCGTCGTGACCAAACTTCCCGCCGCGATCGAAAAGAAGCGGGAAAAGAAGGTCGAACCCGCCCCGGCGCAAGAGATCGCCGTCACGGGGAACGAGGACGACGAAGAGATCGTTGCGGTCATTGCCGCCGCGATCGCCGCGGCAAGCGAGGAAAACCCCGCGGGGTCGTTCCGCGTCGTTTCCTTCCGGCGCGTCTGAGCCGGTCTATTCAGCGAACAATACGAAAGGATTACATATCATGAAGAACTATCGGATCACCGTCAACGGAAAAACCTACGACGTCACGGTCGAGGAGACCGGGGCAAGCGCTCCTGCCGCCCCCGTCGCCGCCGCTCCCGCACCCGCCGCGAAAGCCGCGCCTGCTGCCGCCCCTGCCGCTCCCGCCGCTCCTGCCGGAGCCGAGAAGGTCACTTCCCCGATGCCGGGGACGGTCCTGGCGGTGAAGGTCGCCGTCGGTCAGTCGGTCAAAAAGGGCGAGACGGTCGTCCTGCTCGAAGCGATGAAGATGGAAAACGAGATCCCCGCGCCGCGTGACGGCGTTGTGGCGTCGATCTCGGTGAACAAGGGCTCGTCGGTCCAGGCGGGCGATCTGCTGATCTCTCTCAACTGATTTCGTCGGGGGTTTTTATTCGATGAACATTATCGAAGCGTTCGGCCGTTTCTTCCGCGGGACCGGCTTCGCGAGTCTCGATTGGAAGACGCTCGTCATGTACCTGATCGTCTTCGGGCTTGCGTATCTCGCGATCGTCAAGAAATTCGAGCCGCTGCTCCTGCTTCCCATCGCGTTCGGGATGTTGCTCGCCAACCTGCCGAACGCCAACCTGATGCACCTCGAGTTCTTCTTCGACGAGCATTATTTCGGCTCTGACGGCGCCGTATTCGCCGACAAACTGAAGGACTTCCTCGTGTCGCAGGGTCTGATCGAACAGGGCGCGACCTTCGAGTCGTTTGCCGATCTGTTCGACACGGCGGCGATGAAGTTCCACGGGATCGAGAACGTCGAGGCGTTCACCAACGCCTTCCGCGCGTCCGAACTGTTTGACTACGCCACCCTCTCCGAGGACCTTGCGCTCCACGTCCGGATGTCGGTCATGGTCAAAGAGGTCTTCAACAACGGCGGGCTGGTCGACATACTCTATCTCGGCGTCAAACTCGGCATCTACCCTGCCCTGATCTTTATGGGCGTGGGCGCCATGACCGACTTCTCGCCCCTGATCGCCAACCCGAAGAGCCTGGTGCTCGGCGCCGCCGCACAGTTCGGCGTGTTCGCCGCGTTCTTCGCCGCGCTCTTCCTCGGCTTCTCGCCCATGCAGGCGGGCGCGATCGGGATCATCGGCGGCGCGGACGGTCCGACCGCCATTCTGGTCACCAAACAACTCGCCCCGGAGTTGCTCGGGGCGATCGCCATCGCGGCGTACAGTTACATGGCGCTGATCCCCCTGATCCAGCCGCCGTTCATGAAACTGCTGACCACCAAGAAGGAACGCGCGATCGTGATGAAGAACCCGCGCAAGGTCTCGAAGGTCGAGCGGATCATCTTCCCCATTCTCGTCACCCTTCTGGTCACTCTGATCGTTCCGGACGCCGCTCCGCTGGTCGGTTTCCTGATGCTCGGCAACCTGTTCAACGTTTCGGGCGTCACCGAGCGGCTTTCCAAGACGGCGCAGAACGAACTGATCAACATCATCACGATCTTCCTCGGCGTTTCGGTCGGGGCGACGGCAAACGCCGCGAACTTCCTCTCGCTCTCGACCTTGAAGATCATCGTTCTCGGACTGTCCGCCTTTATCCTCGCGACCTGCGGCGGACTGCTTCTCGGGAAACTGATGTGCTTCCTGACGCACGGCAAGATCAATCCGCTGATCGGCTCCGCCGGCGTGTCCGCCGTTCCGATGGCGGCTCGCGTCTCGCAGGACGTCGGACGGCGTGAAAACCCCTCGAACTTCCTGCTGATGCACGCGATGGGTCCGAACGTCGCCGGGGTGATCGGCTCTGCCGTCGCCGCGGGCGTGTTCCTGATGTGGTTCTGACAATTCCCTATCCGAAAGGACTTTATTATGGCAAAGAAAGTGCTGATCACCGAAACCGTGCTTCGCGACGCGCACCAGTCGCTCGCCGCGACGAGAATGACCACCGAGGAGATGATCCCCGCGCTCGAGAAACTCGACGCCGTCGGATATTACTCGCTCGAAGCGTGGGGCGGCGCGACCTTTGACGCCTGCCTTCGTTTCCTGCACGAGGATCCCTGGCAGCGTCTTCGGATCATTCGCGATCACGTGAAGAATACCAAACTGCAGATGCTCTTCCGCGGGCAGAACATCCTCGGCTACCGGCATTACGCCGACGACGTGGTCGAATATTTCGTAAAGAAGTCGATCGCCAACGGGATCGATATCATCCGGATCTTCGACGCGCTGAACGACGCGCGAAACCTGGAGACCGCGATCCGCGCCACCATCAAGGAGGGCGGGCACGTCCAGGCGGCGATCTCCTACACGACTTCCCCCGTTCACACCAACGAGTTCTTCGCCGCCTACGCGAAGCAACTCGAAGAGATGGGCGCCAACTCCATCTGCATCAAGGATATGGCGGGACTTCTCAAACCCTACGAAGCCGAGACGTTGGTGCGTACGCTGAAAGAGACGGTCAAGATCCCGATCCAACTGCACACCCACTACACGGCGGGGCTTGCCTCGATGACGCTCATGAAGGCGATCGAAGCCGGCGTCGACGTCGTGGATACCGCGATCTCGCCGCTCGCGATGGGAACGTCGCAGCCGCCGACGGAGCCGCTGGTCGCCGCGCTCGCGGGTACGCCATACGACACCGGGCTCGACCTTGAAAAACTCGACGCTGTAAGCCGTCACTTCACGGCGATCCGTGAAAAGTTCCTCGCGTCGGGGCTGATCGATCCGAAGGTGCTCAAGGTCGACGTCAACGCCCTGCGTTATCAAGTGCCGGGCGGTATGCTCTCGAACCTGGTCTCGCAACTCAAGATGGCGGGCAAATCCGACCGCCTGAACGACGTGCTGGCAGAGGTGCCGCGCGTCCGTGCCGACGCCGGTTATCCCCCCCTCGTCACCCCGACCTCGCAGATCGTCGGAACGCAGGCGGTCAACAACGTCCTGTTCTCCGAGGACGGCAGATACTCCCGGACGACAAAGGAATTCCGCGGTCTTCTCCGCGGCGAGTACGGCAAATGCCCCGGTAAGATCGATCCGAAGTTCCGCAAGAAGATCATCGGCGACGCCGAACCCATCGAGTGCCGTCCCGCCGACCTGATCCCCGCCGAAATGGACGAACTCAAGAAGAAGGTCGCGCCCTGGGCGGAGCAGGATGAAGACGTTCTCTCCTACGCCCTGTTCGAGCAGGTCGCCGTCAAGTTCTTCGAGTACCGGAAACAGCAGAAGTACGGTCTCGACTCCAACGCCGATCCGGAATTGGGCATCCATTCGGTGTAAAGGCGCCGATTCGGCACAGCAGGAAAACAAAAACTATTGCCGATCCGTTGACGCTTCCTTCTCTGCATCTGTTTTATAAAAAACCAAGTCAATTTGAAACCCGTTCTCGAACGAGAACGGGTTTCATCTTTTTCCTTTTTCTGTTGCGAGAGTACTTCTTCCCTGGTTGACGAACTTGACTTTTCACGTAAGGTATGATAGAATGAATATGCAAATTGATAGCAAATATGCATAAGATGCGCCGCAACGGCAGCCGTTTCCGCGCGCTTGCGCGTCCGGACCGTACCGTGAGGGAACCTATATGATTAAGAGAGTACCGTTCATTATACTGTGGTGTCTCGGAATCGCCGCAACGTTTCCGGGCTTATTTCTCGTCTTTTTTATGATTCCCGTTTCGGAGAGTTTTATTTTCTGGGCAATCATCGGCATTTACGCCGCGCTCGAGATTCTTTTCCCGATCCTCTTTTTGGTTCGCAAAAAGCGCGACTTCGCGATCGTTTCGATCATACTGTTCGTTTTACCGATGATTCCGTGTGTTTTCTTCGGAGTGTACTCCCTGTATCTGGTCGTGACCGGGCAATTTCATTGGTGCTGACGACCTGAAACCGAATAAAAGTACGGACGGCGCGGGGGATCCCGCGCCGTCGTCATATCCGCTATTCGTACCGCCCGCGCAAATGGCGCGGGCGTTTTTTATTCGTTTCTTTACTTTTTCAGTTCCAGCGTTCTGATGTAGGCGGCGCGTACGGCGTTCATCGCGGAGGAGCGGAAACCGCCCTCTTCAAGCGCGCGCACGCCGGCGATGGTGGTCCCGCCGGGGCTGCAGACCGCGTCCTTGAGTTCGCCGGGGTGACGCCCGGTCTCCAGTACCATTCTCGCCGAACCCTCGAGCATCAGAGCGGCGAATTTCTGCGCGTCCGCACGGGCAAGACCGCACTCGACGCCCGCGTCGGCAAGCGCCTCGACGAAGAGATAGGCAAACGCGGGACCGCAGCCCGATACGGCGGAAGCGGCGTCGATCTTGTCTTCCGCGATCTGCGTCAGCGTGCCGGCGCCGGCAAACCCGGCGAGCAAAGCCGAAAGATCGTCAGCCTTGACGAGGTCGTTCGGCACGTAGAGGATCAGCCCGCGTCCGACGGCGCAGGGCGTATTGGGCATAATGCGGACGACCGGACGACGGGAGAGCCCCGCCTCGATCGCGGCGACCGAGATCCCGGCAGCCATCGAGACCACGACGGTCGAGTCGTCAAGATGCGGACGAACGTCCTTCATCACGGCGGGCAGCACCTGCGGCTTCACGCCGAAGACGAGGAATCGGCAGGACGCCGCGATCTTATCAAGCGGCAGAACGGCTGCGCCGTATTTCATTCCGAACGCGCCGGTCTTGTTCGCGTCGGTATCGCATACCGCGACGCTGCCCTTGGGCATGGTGCGGCAGACCGCGTCGGCGATCGCGCCGCCCATATTGCCGACACCGATAAAGCCGAATTCGTATTTCATGGCATTCTCCTTATCTGACCTGTCCGTTCCCGCGGATCAGGTATTTGTAGGTGTTGAGTTCCTCAAGTCCCATCGGACCTCTGGCGTGCATTTTCTGCGTCGAGATGCCGAGTTCGCAGCCAAGCCCGAACTCGCCGCCGTCGGTGAAACGCGTCGACACGTTGTGGTAGACCGCCGCGCTGTCGACCTCCCGCAGGAAGCGTTCGGCGGTCTCGCCGTTTTCGGTAACGATCGACTCGCTGTGGTGCGTCGAGTGCTTCGCGATATGGGCGATGGCTTCCCCGACGTCGGAAACGATCCCGACGGCAAGGACGTAATCGAGGAATTCGGTATCGAAGATCGGTCCTTCGGCGGGTTTAGATCCGAGGATCTTCGCCGCCTTTTCGTCAAGCCGGAACTCGACCGGGACAAGACCCCGTTCGCTCCGCTTTTCGGTCAGACGGTCGTAGATCGCGGGCAGAAACGTCGGCGCGATCTTCTCGTGGATCAAGAGCACTTCTTCGGCGTTGCAGACCGAGGGACGCGAGGTCTTCGCGTTCTCGACGATCGCGAGCGCCTTGCCGATATCCGCCGCCTCGTCAACGTAGACGTGGCAGATCCCCGTTCCGGTCTCGATGCAGGGGACGAGCGCCTGTTCGACGCAGGCGCGGATCAGTCCGGCGCCGCCGCGCGGGATCAGCAGGTCGACAAGCCCGACGGCTTTCATCAGTTCGAGCGAACTGGCGCGGTCGGTATCCTCGATCACCGCGACCAGATCTTCCGGCAGCCCCGCCTTTTTGATCCCGCGGCGCAGCGCGTCGCAGACGGCGCGGGCGGAACGCGCGGCTTCTTTCCCGCAGCGCAGGACGGCGACGTTCCCGCTCTTCAAGGTCAGCGCGGCGACGTCGGAGGTGACGTTCGGGCGGCTCTCGTAGATTGCGGCGACAACGCCGAACGGCACCGCGACCCGCTCGATCAGAAGACCGTTCGGGCGTTTGACGCTCGAAATGATCCGTCCGACCGGATCGGGGAGCGACGCGACGTCGCGCAGCCCCTTCGCCATTCCGGCGATACGGGCGGCGTTTAAGGAAAGACGGTCGATCATCACGTCGGGAATGATCCCGCGCGACGCCTCGACGTCGAGGGCGTTGGCTTCAAGGATCTCTTTTTCGGACGTCTCGAGTTCGTCCGCCATGGACAGGAGCGCCCGGTTCTTCTCTTCGGTCGACAGGAGCGCCGCCTTGGATTTCACCGCCTGCGCGGCGCAAAGGATCTCACTTGTACTTCTCATCTGTTACCTCGCCGAGAAACAGGTCCCGACTTCCTTCCCTTCCAGCGCGTCGTAAACGCGGGAAGGATCCGAACCGAGCAGAATGAACATCGGGATCCCGTGGGACGTGACGATCTCCGCCGCCTCGAGTTTGGTGGTCATACCGCCCCTGCCGCGATCGGTCCCCGCACCGCCGACAAGCGAACGGATGCGGTCGTCGATCTTTTCGACCCGGCGGATCAGTTTCGCCGACGCGTCTTTACGCGGGTCTCCCTCGTAAAGTCCCTCGACGTCGGAGAGAATAATCAACAGATCCGCGTCGCAGAGCACCGCGACGAGTGCGGAAAGCGTATCGTTATCGCCGAAGATCTTCTTCGCCGACTCGATCTGCGCGTAACTGACCGAGTCGTTTTCGTTGACGATCGGGACGATCCGGTTCTCGAGCAGCGCCGAGAAGGTGTTCTTCAGGTTCTGCTTCTTCTCTTCTGTCAGAACGTCCTCTCCGGTAAGCAGGATCTGCGCCGTCAGGATGCCGTATTCCGAGAAGAATTTATCGTAGAGGTGCATCAGTTCGCACTGACCGACGGCGGCGCACGCCTGTTTCATACGGATCTCTTTCGGCCGCCCGGGCAGACGCATTTTGGACACGCCCACGGAGATCGCGCCCGACGAAACGAGGATCACCTCGTCCCCGCCGTTCTCGACCTCGGAGAGCACCTGCGTCAGTTTGTCCATGATCCGAAGATCGACCGATCCGTTCTCGTTCGTCAAAGTCGAGGTGCCGACCTTGACGACGATCCTTCTTTTACGATTGTTCATTTCAAGCCTCGTCCTGTATGATTATACACAGATATCATAATATAAACCCGAGGAAAAGTCAAGAAAAAGATGTTCCGCGCGCGGTTTTTTCCGGCTTTTTGTTGACAAAGCGATGCACGGGCGGTACAATAGACGGGTAACAAGACCGAAAAGAGGTATAACCATGTCTGAAATACTCGAGATCGTAATGATCGTGTCGTTCGGCGCGTCGTGGCCGCTGAACGTCTTAAAATCCTACCGTGCACGGACGACGAAGGGCAAGAGCCTTCCCTTTCTCGTCCTGATCTTCTGCGGCTATATCGCCGGGATCGCGTCGAAGTTCTTAAACGAAACCTACATGGCTCAGTTTTCGAGCAAGTGGTACGTTCTGGTCTTCTACTTCCTCAACCTGACGATGGTGGGGATCGACCTGGCGCTCTACTGCCGCAACTACCGGCTTGACAAGATGGCGGACAAAGCCGCGTAAACAAGAGAAAATCAAAACCGCCCCCGGTTTTCGGGGGCGGTCTTTTTCGTTTTTTGACCCGCTCAGCGGTAGAGGTCGGCGACAGACGCGCAACTGGGTTTGGTCTGCTCGTACAGGTCGCGGTAGATCCGGTAGGATTTCTCGTAGACCTTGACTGCCTCGGGGTTGGGGGTGAAGGTGCGGTATTCGGTCAGGAACGCGTGTATCCCGTCCCAGGACGAGAACGCGCCCACCGTCATTCCGGCAAGGTACGCGACGCCGAGCGCGGAACCGGGGTGCGACGGATACGCGCGCACTTCCTGTCCGAGAACGTCGGCGGCGATCTGGCACCAGAAACGGCTGCGCGAGCCGCCGTTGGTCGCGATGATCCGGCGCGGCACGTAGCCGAGTTCGCGGATCACGTCGATATGGTGACGGAAACCGTAGATGACCGCCTCGAGGCAGGCGCGGAAGATATGCGCCCGGGTGTGCGAGAGCGTCAGACCGAACATCATACCGCGCGCCTCGGGATCGAAGATCGGGGTCTTCTCACCGAGGAAGTACGGCAGAATGATCAAGCCGTCGGAGGCGGGCGGAAGTTTCGAGGCGTCCTCGTCGAGTTTCTTCAGCGCGTCCCCGCCGTAACTATCGAGGATGTCGCCGAGATACCATTTGACGAGCGAGCCGGACGCCGCCATACAACCGTTGATCAGGTACTTGTCGGGGACGACGTGGCAGTCGAAGAAGAGTTTTTCGCTGGTGACGATCTCTTTGGTGCAGTAGAGGATGTCGCCCGCACCGCCGAACTTGATGAGCAGGTCGCCCTCGTCGACGATCCCGGCGGAAAGCGTGGACGCGACGTGGTCGGCGCTGCCCGCGATGACGGGAATCCCGGCGGCAAGACCGGTGATCTTCGCAGCCGCGGGGGTGACCTCTCCCACGATCTTACCCGAGGGGTTTACCGTCGGGAACCACGCGGGATCGAAGTCGAACGCCTTCATCTGATCGTTCAGCCAGGTCTTGCGGCGGATGTCGAACAGTCCGCTTTCGACCGCCCAGTTCATCTCGATCGACTTGACGCCGGTCAGTTTGTAGACGACGTAGTCGTAGGAACCGAGGACCGTCTTCATGCGTGCGAAGACCTCGGGTTCGTTGCGTTTCACCCAGAGCATACGCGGCAGAACGTGCTGCTGGTTGGTGTAGCCGCCGGTCAGGGCGAACAGTTCTTTCTGGTCGACCTTTTCCGAGATCTCGCGGATCTCGTCGACGGCGCGCGCGTCGTTCTGCTGGATCGTGTTGCGGATCGGAATTCCCTTCTCGTCCAGCATGACGATCGCGGGGACCATACCGGTCACGCCGATACAGGAGATCTTTTCAAAGACGGCGGGATTGCGCTCTTTCAGGCGTGAGACGACGGTGACGGAGTTGTTCCACCAGTCGTTCGCGTTCTCCTCCGCCCAGCCGGCGCGGAGAGAGAGCAGGTCGTGAGGCGCGGAGACCTCGTCGACCATCTTCCCCTCGGAGGAGACGAGTACCGCTTTTACCGACGTCGTGCCGACGTCGATACCGAGTACGATCTTTTCCATTCGGTCCCCCTTACCGTTCGACGAGGATCTCGTCGAGCGTAGAAACGATCTCGGGAGAATACGGGATCATCTTCTCACGCATTTCGGGCGAGGTGGTGACGCCGATCCCGATGCTTCCCGCCGCCTGCGCCATCGCGACGTCGACGTAGGAGTCGCCGATCATCACGATCCGGTCGAGCGGAACGCCGGACTTCTCGGAAATGAATTGCAGCATATCGGGATTGGGTTTCCCGCGTTCGACCTCTTCCGGGGTGATGACGAAACGCACCTTATCCCAGCAGTCGTAACGCGACATCGAATCGCGCGTGCGGTCGTAGGTGTCGGACGTCGCAACGCCGTAGGGGACGTCGAGTTCGTTGATGCGGCGCATCAGCGAAACGAAGCCGGGCTGCGGACGAAGAGCGCGGGACAGGTCGATGCCCGCGTCGGATTCGGTGAAGATCGCCGCGGCGAGATTGCGCGCCTTATGCCAGAGAAGCCCGCAGTGCTCAACGAGAAAACCCGCGAGAATAACGGTCTCTTCGGCGGGAGGCGCGACGGCAAGGACGCCGACGGGATCGACGTAGGTCGCCTCGATCAGACCGCCGTGCCGGAACTCGGTCTTGACGCCCATCAGTTTGGTCCAGGCGATCAGGTCGTCGTGGGTGCAGTGCTTCGAGATCGAACGCATACGGGCGTTCGCCATCTCGATCCAGAACTGCTCGCACTCGAACATCAGACCGTCCTTGTCAAAGACGAGAAGATCGGCGCGGTAGGCGTGGTTATTGACCGTGATCTTTGCCATGGGAAATCTCCTTTATGTCGATTATTTAAGAGCGGACCTTCCGCACGACGCTCATGAACTCGGCGACGCGCTTCTCGTCGACCATGTTCTCGAACACGCCGTCATACTTGAAGGTGGTCGCGACGACGGCGCCGTCGGCGATCGCGAGTTGATCCGCGATGGTCTCTTTACGGCAGCCGGTGTTGGCGAACACGACGGTATCCGGAACGGCTTTCTTCACCTCGGCAAGCACCGAAGTATCGGTCGCGGAACCGGCGGTCTGACCCGAGACGCAGAGCGCGTCCGGACGGCAGTTGAAGACGGTGCTTTTCGCGATCGCGGCGGGGGTGCGGGGCGCAAGGTACGCCGACGCCTCGGGCACGATGTTGAAGAGCAGTTTGACGTCCTCGGCGCCGATCTCGTGCTGATGACGGACGGTCGCGCCGCAGTTGGTGTCCCAGATGCCGAAATCGCTGGCGTAAGCGCCGGTGAAGATCTCGCGAATGAACTTCGCGCCGGTCGCGGCGGCAAGATCAAGCGACTTCTTCGCGTCCCAGAGGACGTTGACGCCGAACGGGACCTCGATCTCGGACATCAGTTCGCCGACGATACGACCCATCGCGGCGACGGTCTCGCAGCGGACGTCGGTCAGGTACGGAAGGCTGTACTCGTTCGAGAACATGATGGCGTCGACGCCGCCGCGCTGCAGCGCTTTCAGATCCTTGCGGGCGCGGTCGATGGCGTAATCCATTCCCTGTTCACGCTTGAACTGGGGATCGCCGGGCAGAGGAGCGAGGTGGAGCATCGCGATAATGGCTTTCTCGGTTCCGATAACTTCTTTTAACCAACTCATTGTTGTAGTCTCCTTATATACGTTTTATTTGAAATCAAAGGTTAGCGCCGCCCGAGACGTTCATCGCCTCGCCGGTGATGAAGTCGGATTCGGGCAGAACGAAGAACGCGACGGCGTTCGCCACGTCCTCGGGGTAGCAGAGGCGTCCGAGCGGGGTGTGGTCGATATAACTCTGACGGACCTCCTCGGGGGTGATGCCCTTCATCGCGCCCTCCCAGACGATCTCGCGGTCCTGCATGGGGGTTTTCACCCAGCCGGGGCAGACGCAGTTGACGGTGATGCCGTAGCCGGCAAGACCGATCGCCGCCGCCTTGGTGAGACCCAGCACGCCGAACTTGGACGCGGTGTAGTGCGCGAGCGTGGGGTCGGGCTTGATCGCCGCCATCGAGCAGGTATTGACGATCCTGCCGCCGCGTTTCAGGTAAGGGACGACCGCCTGCATACAGAGGAAAACGCCCTTCATATTGACGTCGACGTTGAAATCCCACTCCTTCTCGGAGAGTTTTTCAAAGGGAGCCATCGAGGACACGCCCGCGTTGCAGCAGACGATATCCAGCCGCCCGTACTTCTTCTGCACTTCGGCAAGTACCGCCTCGATCTCGGCTTTATCGGTGACGTCGAGTTTGAAAGAGGTATGCGCGGGGTTCCCGGGGTAGGTCTCGAGCGACGAAACGGTGACCGCCGCCGCCTCCGCGTTGATATCCGTCGCGACCACGACGGCGCCCATTTTCGCGAGCCGCTGCGCGATCGCAGCGCCCATATTCGGCGCGTGTTCGCCCTGTTTTTTCGGGTCGCATCCGACGCCGTAGCCCGCGCCGGTGATAAAAGCAACTTTTCCAAGGATCGAGGTCTCCATATCCTGTTCCTCCAATGAATGATTCGGGCGGGAGACGGCTTGCCCCCCTTCCCCGTTTTCCATTCTATCACCCTTTTCCCGACAATGCAAGAAATGTGCGATATATTGAAAAACGAACATTAAACGAACACGATTTCGCGAAAAATATACGAAAAGCGGTTGCATTCCCGTTCGATTCGTGTTATAATCGGAACAGAAAGCGAGGCGTAACGATATGGAACTGAACGAACGGCAGCGGGCGATCCTTCTGAAACTGGACGAGACGGGCAGAGTGCGGGTCTCGTCGCTCTCGAAAGAACTGTTTTTCAGCGAAATGACCATCCGGCGAGACCTTGAAAAACTCGAAAAAGCGGGGCTTCTCAAACGGACCCACGGCGGCGCGATCGAGCATATGTCGGGGCTGGAGTACCCGGTCAATCTGCGTTCCGAGATCAACAAGGAACAGAAAAAGCACCTCGCCGCGCAGGCGAAGCGCTTTTTGTCGGACGGACAACTGATCTTTTTCAACAGTTCGTCGACCCTGGCGTACATTCTTCCCTATCTTACCGACTACAAGAATATCCGAGTCGTGACCAACTCGGTCTATCTGCTCTCGCTGCTGGCGCAGATGCACGTCCCCGTTTCGGTCACGGGCGGGCGGTACGACGAACACGAACAGTCGCTCTCGGGGCGGCAGGCGGAGGCGTTCCTTTCGGAGATCAATCCCGATATCGCGTTCCTTTCCTGCGAGGCGCTCTCGGACGACGGGCGGGTGACCGACAGCGACGAGGACCTTGCCGAGATCGCGAAGATCGCGGTGCGAAAATCGAAAGTCTCGGTGATGCTGATGGACCGCTCGAAGATCGGGACCACCTGCGCGTACGACGTCTGCACGACCGACCGATTAGACGGTGTTATCTTGGTCTGAATACCCGAAACAAAACCCCTCCTCCCGCCTTTCGGCGGATAAGAGGAGGGGTTTTTGTATTGTATCGGGGGTTAACGTATCAGTTTACCGTGGCGAGCGAGGATTCGTCGAGGGTGAAGGTCGCCGTGCCGGGAACGCCGTCGCGGGTGTAGGAGACCTTGACGGTATCGCCCACGCGGCAGGTCAGCATAATGTCGACGGCGATATAGCTGCGGTCGATCGCGTAGGTCTCGTCCCCGATCGTGATCGCGGTGATGACGTCTCCGGTCTTGAGCACCCCGTCGGCGGGCTTTCCGCTCTGGATGCCGGTCAGATACACGGTCTCGCGGATGCGGGCGGTCCCGGTCTCGGGATCGAAGTACGCAGCCGACCCCGACACGCCGAGCGTGATGCCGAGCATACATTTCTTCGGGCTTTTGACCGTTTCGCCGTCGCAGGTCTCGATGATGTTGTCGGCAACGTAGGTCGCGATGTTCGACGGGATGGCGTAGCCGATATTCTCGACCGAACTTGACGAGACCTTTGCGTTGACGATGCCGATCAGCCGCCCGTCCTCACCGAAGAGCCCGCCGCCGCTGTTCCCCGAGTTGATCGCGGAATCGACGCGCAGCAGCCGATAGTTGACGATCGAGACGTTGTCGCACGCCTGCATCTGGATAAACTCGGAATCGACCGAAACGACGCCGCGCGTGACCGAGATCCCCTC